>ERZ808240.567-NODE-567-length-47618-cov-8.244791_pt1 | contig 47618 bp, 30 predicted proteins | sample MGYA00521084_ERZ808240 | MGnify/ENA primary metagenome ERZ808240 (study PRJEB31516, sample SAMN03275571) | gut metagenome | biome: mammalia-associated habitat; material: feces | host: Papio cynocephalus | place: Kenya | collected 2012-08-06 ...
CTCGCCCGCATAGCAGGCGGTTTTAGGTTGTCCCTCTCGGTCCACATAATAAAAGAGCGCGCCCCTTTTATGGAGACGCGCTCTGAAGCATCGCTTTGAAAACGGATCAGATCCGGTATGTGAGCAAGTTCGTCAAAAGGAAGAAGCGGCCATTCGATATGTTGCCAAGATGGAAGACGAGAGACTCGGTGCCGCCCAATTGCCCATCCGTGAGCTTAAAGGAATACTCTTGGCCCTCGTTGACGTTATGGACGAGCAGGCCGTTGACCGGATCGACGGAGATTTCCCAGTTGAACCAGGTCTCCGCCATCCTTTCGCGAGTGAGAGTCGCCGCGTTGTTATCCGGCTTCGCCCAATTCTTCCCAAGCGTCTTGGCCTCCCCTTTATCGACAAAGGAGATCGGCTCGTTCCCATTCCAGGCGCCGAGGGTGAAGGAAACGCCCTTTTGCGAAGCGAAAAGGCTCTTGAAGTCGATTGGGTCGAGGCTGAGGACGGCGGGTCCTTTGTCATCCCCAAGAAGGCCGACGCCCATTTCGTCGAAACAGATGGAAGTCTTCCATTGGCCATAAGGCGCTTTGCTAGAAAGGGAGGCAGATTCGCCTTGCGTCATCGCCGTGGCTCCCGCCACCGAGAATCCGGTTTTGCCAGAAACGTTCTTGAACGTTCCTTCGCCAGCGAAGACATAAGGGCGGCCGAACCAATAATGGCGGGTGTAGTCGGTTTCGTTGCCCGCGAATTCAAGGCCTTCTTCCCCATTCGCCTGCTTCTCAGAGATGAGGACGCTGCCGGACTTGGTGTGAGCATCATAAATGAGCGGCGTGTCGTAGGTCGCGTCTTCGAAGCCCATCGCGACTTTCCCATCGCGGTCGAGCGAGAAGGTGAGCCTGCTCCTCGTGAGAGATTGGATTTGGCTGATCTTGTCCGACGTAGAATTGTTCGTGATCTTGGTAGACGTTTCACCGTTTACGTAGAAAAGCTGATTGTCTTTTTGCCAGCAGCCGACCTCCATCACCACTTCGGAATGGGTTTTCAGAAGCCCCTTGAAATCGATGGCGGGAAGCGTGACTCGGGCGTCTCCGGCGTTCCTCATCCACATCACGCCGTCATCGTCCGTCTTTCCGAAATCGGCGATGTATTGGGCCTTTAAGTCGGCATCCACGGCGCCATTCACCCAAGCGAACTGGCTGGCTGCGGCGCTGATGGTTTGGATGGTCGAGGACTTGCCTTCGGTCTCCGTCGTTGCGACGAAGTTTTCTTTTTTCCACGCGTCGCTCACGTAAGCCGTCTTGGAGTTGCCGTAAACCCACTTAGCGATGAGGGTTACATTGCCCTCGAGAGGCTTCGAGAAATCGAACTTCTCGTTGTCGAGATACCACCCATCGAAGGCGTAGGAGTCGTAATATTCGTCCGCTTCCCTGGTCGGTGCGGTCGGTTCGCTAGCGGTTTCTCCGCCATTAACAGTAACCGGCGATATGGCACTTCCACCACAAGAATCGAACGAGAGGGTGTATTTGGCACGTTCTGTCTCGATAAGAAGCTCGAGCGATCCTTCGCCATTCTTAAAGGTGTAATAGCCCTCGGCATCCGCTTCGAGGACTTTCGTTCCGATTTTGACGGATTTGACGCTGTAATACTTAACTGGCGTAATCTTGAACTTAAGTTCTTTGGAATAAGGAAGTTTAGCAAAATTAAGCCCTTCTTCTTTCCATAGGACGCTATAAGTAGAACTCGTTGGGATAGAAAGGGAATAAGTGTCTTCCTCCACCACAACCGAAACCTCAACATTCGAAGTGATGTTCGAAATCGTATAGACCCCCTCGACAGGCGTCAAGACGTCTACGCCAATAGCCACGCTCTTAAGAGTGGCATGCTCGTTTGCGGCGATTGTAAACTTGAAATCATCGCCATAAGCAACTTTGCCAGCGTCATAACCCTTCAACGCGTTCCACGAGAAATTCTCGCCAGTAAACGTCACAGCATACGTTTTAATCTCGGTGACGACGTTAATAGTCTTATTTTCGGTGACATTCGAAATCGTGTAGACGCCTTCTTCATCTGGAGTCAGGACGTTTCCATCGGCTAAAGCGACAGATTTAATGAAATAGCGAGTATCCGGCGTCAATTTGAATTTGAAATCGGAACCATAAGGGACCTTCGTGGCGTCAAAGCCTTCAAGCGCATTCATTACGAAATTATTTCCATTAAAGGCAATAGCGAAGGAATCGATTTCGGTATTCACGCTTATCGAGACGTTTTCTTTAACGTTGGAAATCGTGTAGACGCCTTCCTCTTGAGCCACTAAAGGCTCGCCCTTATAGAGAACGTCTTTGATGTTGAAATGCTCATCGGCAGTCAGTTTGAATTTGAAATCGGAGTCATAAAGGACCTTCGTGGCGTCAAAGCCTTCGAGCGCTTTCCACGAAAAATTCTTACCAACAAAGGAAATGCGGTAAGTCGCTACCTCCGCTTGGACGGATAGGACGATGTTCTTTGTCACATTCTCAAGGACATAGACGCCTTCTTCATCGGGCAAAAGGGAATAGCTCTCTCCGGCAATAGCAACCGAGGAAATTCGATATCCCTCCTTAGCGATTACGCGGAATTTAAATTCCTTGCCTTCTACGACGTGAAGAGGGTCATAGCCTTCGAGAGCCGTGATGGTGAAATTGTCATTGCTTTCGAAAGTGATTTTGAAGCTCGCTTTCTCCTCGCTAGTCGTGCTTGAGTCCAAGGACTTCGAAATTCCGCTTTCGGAATTGCAGCCAGCCATTCCAAATAGCGAAGTCGCCGCTAACAAGAAGATGAGACTGCTTCTCTTTTTCTTTTTGCTCATACATTTCTCCTTTATATGTATTTATGTCGCCTTTTGGCGATTATTTTCTTCATCGCTTATTCTTTAGATGATTTTTCGTCCATCCAAACGGCCAAGAAAGCGTCTTTATCATCCATGTTCTTGGCGGCTGAGGCGTAGTCGCAAAGCTTTAAGCCGTTTGCGAATTCAATAGTCTCATTGTTTTGGAAAAAAGAATTGTCCACAAGCTTCCACTTTTCCCCTTGCGAAGGAAGTGGATAAAGATTCCCAAACCGTTTATCAAAAGCAAGGACGATAGGACCGCGCTTATAGGCGACTTTCCCTTCAAGCTCGAGGCGAGAAAGAGAAAGCGAAAGCGAAATGCTCATAACATCCTTTCCCCAAATGCGATCGATATGGATATAACCATCTTGCGCGGGTTCCATCTTTAATGGTTCGCCATTTATCTTCAATTTGATGGTGCTCCAATTGGGCACTCTCAAAAGAAGTTCAAAACGCTCGTTATTGCCATCGATGCGAAGTTTCGTAGACCCTTTTTTATAGAGGTTGGCAATGAGCGAAAAAGAAATCTTTTTGCCCTTCACGAAATCTTTTGCGTGAAAAGAATTATAAAGATTGAGAACATAGCCGCCATCTTTTTTGAGGAAAGAAAAGGCGCTCACAAGTCCCAATCCATAGCCCCCATTGGCGGCACAGCATCCATAGCTTTTATTGTTTTGTAATCGCATATAGCCACCAACGAGCCTCGCTCTCCTTTGATGCACCAAAGGGGAATAGCTATCGAAGCAATAAGACTCGTGTGGAGGCGTGTCATAGCCGTCTAAACGCCAAACACGACCTTCCGCTAGATCCATTTTTTGGTTTTCGTCGTTAGTCGCTCCAAAAAGGGCGTTATAGCTCATGGTCTCTAGCAAAGAAGCATAGTAGCCGTTCCCGCTAAAGCGAAGCATGTCAAAGCAAAGGCTCATAAATTGCACAGTAACGCAAGTTTCTAGGCCCGGTTTAGAAGACGGATTCACTTGTTTGAGAGAGCTATTGTTAAAAAACTCCGATTCCGTGCCAATGCCGCCGACGATTGTGAAATCGCTTTCGGCGACCTTATGAACAAAAGAAGCGACCGCATCGATATATCTTTGCTCTTTCTTAGCCACTCCATAATAAAGCAAGCCCTGAAAGCAAGCGATCATCTCGTAAGCCTTCTTCGACTTCCACATATACGGATAGGAGCCTTCTTTCAAGGCATTCGACACAAGGTCTTCCCCTTTCGAAAGGCCACTCGAAACGATATAGGTGGCAAAATCGAGATATTTCTTGATCCCCGTGAGGTTATAAAGAGCGACATAAACGCCAAGAATCGAAGCGCTGTTAAGGGAGCCATAGATGTTAGAGGTATCAAGGATATCTTTCTTCCCTCTTCCCTTTCCAATAGCCTTCATAATCTCGGAAGCTTGCTTCTTTAAGCGAGAGAGGACTTTCCTTTTCTTCCCTTCGTATTTGGAAATCGAAAGGTAACTTAGGAAGCCGATCATCGCGTATTTCCGGGACCACATATCCCAGCCGGTGAAACGCTCCTCTTTGATGTAAGAAGACAAAGTGCCGTCAGGCTCGACATAAGAAAGCATCTCCATCACCGAATCCTCGATGATTTTATAGAGCTTGGCATTATTAGACGCTTTGTAGCATTCGCAAGCGCCACGAACGAATTTTCCCCAGAATTCCCCTCTCCAAGAACCGCTTTTATCGCTATGGATGGCGAATTGGGACGCAAAAAGATGATATTTGTCTTTATCGAGGTAATCTTTCTCGATAATCATGTCGATAAGGGAACGTGGATATCCCCCTATCGATAGTTGTCCGGCGTCAAAGGTGTTAAAAAGCATGGAATCATTCCTATACGTTCCAACTTCCGATTTTGTTCACACCAGCCTTGCGAAGGTCTTCAACCGTATTATAACGTCTGATGCCACCATCGTTCATCGTGGGTTGAGAGTAATAAACCCAAGCAAGATGGGCATCTTTGTCGTCTTTGAAGTACCAACTCGCCACATTCTCGCCAAAGAGAGCAATCTTCGGATTGTCTTTCTTTGAATTGAGGACGCAATACATGACTTGGCTTGCCACACCACCATTCGAGAAAGTTCCAAGATAGCCGGTGTCATTATTGGCATAGGTCGCCAAAAGCTTCCCTCCGATTTTGCCACTCGCGATCGGCATAAAGACATTCGTCACCACCCGAACGTTACGGAAATCGCCATAATAGGAGCCATAAGGGCCAGCGCTTATGGTGTTATCCGTTCTAAAGAGAGCACCTTTCTCCTCGGCGGCAGAAGTCACTTCGGTGAAGCTCTCATCAAGGGTCAAATTCACATAGATGTCATTGAGTTTAAGATTGTTGAATCGGATCTCAAATAGGGCGTGAGAATCTTCATAGAAATTGGTCGTGGTGATATAAAGATTCGAAAGGCTCGCCTCCCAGCCTTTGACGTTATTGGTCCAGTTATTTCGTGCGATGCCACTGCAATGGTAGCCTTTATTGGTGGGGCGCACGAAGGTAAAATCGAAATGAGTGTTTTTGATGACGCATTGTTCGCCAAGACCGCCAAAGATTCCTTGTTGGCCAACTTTCACTTTGAGCGTATGCCCTTGACCATCGAAAGTGCCTTTGAAGTAGCGGCTCTTCGCGTCCCCGAGTTGATAATACGAGTCGCCTTGCCCAGTCATATCGATAACCGTGTCAATGTCGCTATCGAGGATGTAATAGCCATCCACGATTCGGCCTATAGAAAGTTGCAAGGTCGATTTGAAGTTCGAAGCGTCCAAGACTCTTGTGTAGATGAAAGGATTCTCGAAATAAAAGCCACCGCGATTGGTAAGAATCGTCAAAGGCTCGGAAGCATCGCCTTTCGCCTCAAGGCCTTTGATAAGACCGGCGGGTGTGAATTCTAGTTCCCTATCCCCTTGCTTAACGTAGCTAATGGAAGCGTCTTCCCCGAAATAGGTATCAAGTGGGAAAGGCGACTCGGAAGAGAAACGGATCTCTTCCTCATAAGTGGCCAAAGGACAAGTGATTTCCGCGGTGATGAAAGTCGTAAAAACATTTCCTTCGGCATCCGTATATTGACCATAAATACGAGTCGATCCGTTTTTCTTGGCAATAATCTCGCCATCTTCCGAAATGGAAACGAATTCATTTTCGGAAACAATGATTTCCGCATCTTTCGTCACGCCATCATCATCGACTTTAAAGGCAATTTTGGCCTTACTCGTATAAGAAATTCCTTGCCAAGCGGGTATGACAGAAAGATGAAGTTCATTGGAGACTGAGGCAGTGCCATTAACCATGACCTCGCAATACATCGAAATGTCGCGAGAAACCTTCACTCGAATAGTCTTCTCCATTAACGAGTTGTCGAAGCCATTCCAACGTCCCCGCACTTTGAAACTCGTATCCCCTTCTTTAAGGGCAACGATGTTATTCCCATCAAGGGAAAGGATGCCATCGGAAGCCAGAGACACCGAAAGTGGACAAGAATAAAGCTTATCGTTATAAGAAACCGATCCTTTGAGAGCAAAACTCGCTCCGTTTGCTAAATATATGCCGTCATCGATGATATTCTCCAAGACCAAGCTCGGAAGGATATCCCCAAAAGATACATTCACCGAGCATGTGGCCTTGCTTGTACCGTTTTTAGCAGTGATAATGGCATCCCCTTTGCCAACCGCCGTGACTTTTCCCTCAGAAACGATAGCCACGCCTTCATCGGAGCTTTCCCAACTCGTTTGGTTAAGACTCGAGCCCCCTTTCGCGATAAGCGTAACGCTATCCCCGAAAAGAAGTTCCAAAGAAGTCTCGCTAAGACTCATCTCCGTGGTTATAGAAGAATTGGAACCATCATTTGGATTGCCACCATCGCAAGAAGCAATTCCAAACAAGGAAATAGAAAGCAAAGAAACGGCTAATAAAGTCTTTGTTTTTTTCATAATTACACCCCCAAGCTGTCTAAATAGGAATTGATAGAAACGAATTCCTTGATGTCTTTGATGCTGTTATCAAGGCAGATTTCCTTGAATTTGCGCTTGATATTGACATATTCGTTTGCAGTGAATTTGTCTTCGTAGCATCCGATAGCGACTTTCGCAGGGACAAGCCATTCGATATCAATGTAGTTCTTTAAGCGCTTATACTTAGCGGCATCGCTATTTTGATAGATGGCAATCGCATCGTAGGCTTTATCGCAGAGCTCAAAGAGCTCATCGATAAGGCCAAAGCCCCAATATTTCTTGTTGGTCGAAATGTCGGCTTGCATGGAGCCACCATTGCCGATACCGTTTTTTTCAATGATTTTGGCAAACCAAAGACGAAGTTTGAGGAACATTTCCTTCATAGCAGGCGCAGCATCCTCATAAACGGTCTCAATATAGTCATCGATAAGCTCATTCATATCGAGAGAGGCATTCCATGACTTCTTGCAAAGCACGTAATTGGCAAGGCCTCCGAAACCAGGATCCGCACCTCTTTGGTCGTTTTTAACCTGTTCGAAGGATAGAGAATAGTGATACTTGGTCAAATACTCATGGTAGTCTTCGTAAAAGTTATAGATATCGTAGAAAGTGATGTAGTCGTTAAAGAAACCGCCATAGCTCCAAGCCCAAGTGCCAGGATAGAAATTGCCCCAGGCCTTCAGAAGCTGACGCGTTTCGTCATTCGGGCTTGAATAGAAGGAACGGCCATAATCAAAACTCATCGAAGCGACATAAGGCATGAGTTTCACGCCTTCATCGGGGATGATGTCTGGATTATAGTCGAAGGTTCCGTCCTTATTCTCCTTAAATGGCGGCGTGAGAGCGGCTTGATAGGCAAAGAACCCATAAGTGAGGTCGCGCTTGTAAGCGGCATTTTCAGGTAACTCCATCCATGCGTTGACGGCTTTTCCAACGCGCTTCATAAAGAGAATGACGGTCGAAACGATGGCGTTATTATGAGACGCTTTCACTTTGGCGCAAGCTTCGCAACCGCAAAGGTCAGGAACGTCCATCATGCCCAAGAACGCCGTGTTGTATTTCGGATATTGAGCAGTCGGGAACCAAGTCAAAGAATTCTCGATTTTCTTGGCGGCGTAGCCAACCATCTTTTCGAGTTCCTCTTCATCTCCATGAGCGGTAAAGCAAAGCTGATCGCCCGACGTCGAATAAAATTTAGGGTGATATGTTTCTGGGTGATTCTCCTTATCCAGAAAGACACTCTTCGGGAAATAATGGAAGCTATTATGATTTCTATTGAAAGAGCCTGTTGGCGCCGTATCGTTCTCGTAAATAGGAAGAATGAGCTCGGAAACGTCATCCATGACTCTCATTCGCCAACCAAACATCTGGTTCTGCGAAGCGGTCGGATTCAAAAGCCCTCTCTTTTGGCGAAACGAAAGGTCCGGAATATCAACCACATCATAATCGTAAAGCGGAAGGTCCTTCACGTTCTTGTCGAGAGTGTAACGGTCTTCGTAATAGGTTTCGAAATCAAAGGTAATATGAAGGAAATCATAAACCCCATAGAGCGTGCCGTAGTTTGTCTCTCCAAAGATGAAAATCGATTTTCCTTTGGTAAGAATCCTTACGCCATCGCGGCCATAATCGGCATAATTCGTCTCCTCGCCCAAAGAGGCGCTTTCCCAATAATCGTTTTTCCCCAAAGAAATATAGGTATCCGTATCTTTATAGGCTAGATCGGTATCGTAAACGACAGGAAGATCGATATTCGTAGCTTCTTTGAAAAGAGAAGTAAGCTCAGCGCGAGCATAGGTGAGTTGTTCGTCGCTTTCGCTTGAAAGAACAACCTTATAGCTCGTTCTTCCTCCTTGAATCAAAGGATTGGAGGTCGGAGTCGCATCGAATCGGTGCTTCTCGTTTAAAACTTCGCTTCCGCTATCATGGCTATTAGAATCGCTAGACGTTTCGGAAGCGACTTGGCAGCCGCTTAGAAGCATGAGGCCAGTCGATGCCAAGCCGAAGAAGAATTTAGCATTTGGTTTCTTTTTCATAGTTCTTCACTCCTATTCAACGATGAGAATGTAGTCCGCATAGGCCACATTGCCTTCCTCATCTTGCACCGTCACATAGACGGTATAACGCCCTTTTTCTTTTATGTTCACCTTGTCGCCATCTGGAATTTGGGCGGTAAGGCGGTTTTTCGAATCGTAAATAAGGTACCAAATCTCGAGCTTATCCGAAGCGGTCATGTTGTCGGTCGCTTCGATATGCGGCAAATCGCTTTCTTCATTGGCTCGAATGGTGTAGGAATCGATCTTTGTGACGATAGTTGGAGCATCCATGTCAAGAACGCTCACCATTCCTTTGAGACCGCCATAGATGCTATTTCCCATTCCGTCTTTGATGTCATAAGTAATGACGTAAGCACCATACGCGTTGAGTTCAATTTGGTAGTTCTTAGAGAAGTCATTGACGTTTTTGATGACTTCTTTGGAATTTTTATCCACCATATCAGTCACGCTTCCGCCGGCGTTTTTGATAACGCTTAGAAGAATGTTCTTATCGCTAACGGGCGTAAGAACATCGGCCACGTTTGGCTTGACGATTTCAACGGTATCGCCAACATGGGCGACGCTTTCTGGGAAGTCGACGCTCACCATCGGTTGAACGCGGTCGCGAGTGCTATTCGATTTGAAGACCTGATTGCCTATTTTCGAAACATTGATAGCGCTAGATCCCCTTGTCGCACCTTCCACTTCAACTTCAAGAAGAAGCGAATCCTTTTCGAAATCATTAGGAACTTCGAAGGAAGCTCCAGCAACATCAAGTTTATTTGTGCTGGCGCTATAAAGAACCGAGACCATTTCATTATCGAAGCGCTTCGTCACTGGGTTCGAACGGCCGTTGACGGAAACGACACCCCCTTCGAAAACGATTTCCACTTTCTTAGAAGAATCGTAGAAAGAAACAAGGTTCAATCGGACTTTCGAAACGTTTTCGGCACTGAAGTTAAAGACGAACGAACTTAGAAGGAGCTTATTGATAAATTCCATCTTGGTGGAACCCGATTTATCGGCGAGATAGGTAACATAGTCAGCGTCCTTACCATCGGAAGTAAGACTATTTCTCCCGATAAAATCACCGACAAAATACTTCGTGAGATCGACTCTTTTGGCGCTTGGATCGAATCCTGCATCCACGATCGCAATCGCTTCCGTCTCAATCACGTCGTCCGGATTGCTCTTGGGATTGAATTTAAGTTGAACGCTTTCGGAACCGGTGATTGTAACGTCCTTGTAATCGACGGAAACATACGAGCCGCCATCGAATTTGACGTAACAATCGACATCATCTTTCGTTTCGCCTTTTGGACCATAGGTATAAGAGGCGGGCACGTCGATGGAATAGGAAGCTCCTTTCATGAAATAATGAGGCAAGCTAACACGCTTTTCTGAGAAGGTGGCTTTTGTGGTTTCGATAACATCGAAAGAATATTCGCTAAAACCGCTATAGAATCCATCGTGATAACGGTAAGTCGCCTTATAAGTTCCAGAATAAGGAAGCATCAAAGAACTGCCACCCTCAATGGTTTCCTTTTCGCCATTGGGGAAAAGGAGTTCGATCTCGGTAACGCAGTCGTCATTCAAAGAAGTTGCTTCATAGTTATCGAAAATAACAGTGGATCCGGCTTTGACGTCCTTAAGGGGTTTCACAGCAAAATCAATGCCCTTCTCGCCAAAGTCGCTCACATAGAGATCGACTCTTTCTTCGGTTACGTTCTGATAAACGTCGGTCGCTTTATAAATGATTGTGTAAATGCCAAGCTCATTGGGCGTAAAGCGACCGTTCTTGGTCGATATCATTTTTCTTGAGCTCGAATCATAGCCAAACCAAACGCTAGAAACGACTTCGCCCTTAAGGCCCGTTTCGTCATAGGCTTTAGCTTCGGGAATAGCGATTTCGACGCCGCCTTTCACTTTGGCTTTCTTTTTGCTAGAGACCTCAACTATTGGATTGATGGTGTCCTTATAGTAATCCATGGGGTTAAGGTCGCTTCCTTTGATTCCGGCGATTTCACCGATTTCAATCGGCGCCTTGTCGATGCCGCTAAAGCCACTAGCAGTAAAGGAAAGGTAGACGAGCCCAGTCTTGAAGCCATGAAAGGTCGTATTGTAGGCGCTAGAATTATTGAATTCCGTGATGAGAGCGTAATCCGAAGCCGCATCCGTGCTCGCATAAATCCGATAATTCGAAGGATTCGAAGTATCGAGGAAATAGGAGAGATTGTTATAGGCTTTGGAGGTGGGGTTATTAGCGGAAAGAGTGGTTCCGCCCGTCGAACTGACTCGATAGGTCGTTCCACCAATCACAATGGAACCCGAATCGTCTTTGCTAAGGCCGACGGCTCTACCGCCATTATAGGCAGCGCTGACGTAATTCTCGTAGAAATAAGTGCCACGGCTATTGGTGATGGTGAAGTAATTGTTTGGATCATAGGCATCGGTAATCCGCACGGTCATCGAATGGGCTATAGGATTGTTGGAATAATCCGTAAGATTCCAATAAATCAGCTTTTGATAGGTTGATTTCGATAAGTCAATTGGCTTGCTATAGGTGAAGGTATCTCCTTCCGCAAGTTCGAGGCGAAGGCCTTCCGCATAGCCATTTTCATTAAAGCTTTTGTTAAGCTTCCCATAGTCGATGCTCGATTTGCTTCCGCCGAAAGCGTAGACATCCTGCCATACGGTGAATTCTTTGGCATAAGTCACGCCATCTTCGCCATTTAAAACGAGTTTGTATTTCCCAAACGCGTCAAGGGTGTAGGAGTGGGAACTAACATTCGAACCATTAGGGTAAGTAAGATAAGAAGAGACGACTTTTACCGTCTTTTCCCCATCGATAAGAGTGGCATCTTTTGGAATATAGACCTTATCTCCTAAACTATAGGCATCCTCGAGCTCTATCCCAGAAAGCGTCACCCCTTCGGCATTGGCCGCTTTCGCGGTAAGCATCAAAGGAGCGGCCCCAAAAAGAGAGAAGACGCTTAAGGTTGCTAAGAATTTGATTTTTTTCATAGTGGTTCTCCTTTTCTATTCTTTAAGTCCACCGACCGAAACATTGCCCATAAGCTTGTTTCGGAAAACGACGAAGATGATGGTGATAGGCAGGGCGAGCATCATCGAAGCGGTGATCTTTAATGGCGTCGTTTGAAGCAAAAATTTCTCTGCGCCCGTGCCAATATCCGATTTTTGAAGGGACATCTCATAAACGGCCCTCGCTAAAGTCGGATGCGTTGGAAGATAAAGCATCGTCGCCTGCCAATCGTTCCAAAGTGCAATGAACTGAATGAGGTAGACAGTACCTATGGTCTTAATGGCCATTGGGAAGTAGATTCGGAACATGATGGTAAAGTCGCTTGCGCCATCGATTTCCGCAGCCTCGCGATAGGTGTCGCTCATCGCATTGAAGAAGCCATAATAAACAAAGTAATACATCCCTGCGCCAGAGAAGAAGCGAAGGAAGTTCCCCCAAAGGCTATCGTAAATTCCAAGTTGCCTTAGCCAAGTGAGCTCGGAAGGCAAAGCGCCGACGATAGGAATGGAGAGAATGAGAGTGAAAACGATATTAATGACAGTAGAGAGCTTATATTTGTATTTGCTTGTGAGATAAGCCGTGATAGCTGGAACAACCGAGCAAATAAGACCTCCCACGCCCGCATAGATAAGCGTGTTCATAAGCATCGAAAGGAAGCCGATGTTCTCTTGGCTATGCGAAACCAAGCGATCTCCGACATACCAAGAGGAATTCAGTTGTTCGAAGATAAAATTCTTGAAGATTATCCCGTAGTTCTTGAATTGAAAAAATTCGTAATTGCTAGCAAATGGGTTGGACCAGTCGTTCCAGTCGATAAACGGAAAGGCGATGGCGCCATTCTGTTCGAAGTCGTTTTTCCCCTTAAGGGAGGTCATAAAGCCCCAGAGAAGCAAGAAGAGCAAAAAGAGAGAGAAAAGCGAGATGATGACGGCAAGGACAACATAGAAGACGATATCGATCTTGCTCGATTTCGGATGTTTCCCACGATGGAGCATCCGAGCTAACTTTGCACTCATCGTTAATCCTCCTTCGGCCCAAAACGATTCATGGCGAATTTCGCCAAGAAGGTCACTGGGACAATGATCGCCGTCAAACTAAGGCCAAAGGCCGCGAGTCCGGGATAGCTGATGTAATTGTCGACGCTTCCGAGCAAATCGCTATTGAGCGAATTGACATAAATGAAGAAACCGACGTTCCCCATGGCTCCAGCCGCTTCGCCATAGATATTGAAGACTTGGTATTGCGAAGTGAAGACTTGGGAAAGAATGACAATCGCCAAAGACACGATAGTCGGATAAATCTTTGGCAAGACGACATGCCAGAGAATGGAGAAGGTATTGGCGCCTTCGAGAGAAGCGCTCTCGATAAGCGCTGGATTGACATTGCCCATCGCATTCGCATAAAGAAGCACATTCACCCCAAAGCTCATGACGATGTTGAAGAGAATCATAATACCCAATTGGGTATCGGGATTTGTAAGAACGTCCATTTTCGCCACGCCAAACCACGAATAGAGCATTTCTGGCACGGCCGATTGAACAACGTATTTGAAAAGAATGCCTAAAACGATGCTCGAAAGAACCTGAGGAAGATAAAGAACGGCGCGGAAGAAGGCGCTTCCAGGCTTTTTCTTATAAATATAATAGGAAGCCAAGATAGCCAAGGGCTGAGAAACAAACAAATCAATCGAAATGAAGATCAACGAATTCTTAAGCATATAAGGGTATTCGTTAAAGCTGCTCCAAGCAATTTTGAAATTCTCCCAGCCGGAGAATGTGATTAGGATCCTTCCCGTGTCCCAATCGAGGGTGTAGTTTTGAAACGCCATCACAAACGAATTGACGTTCACATAAAGATAGAAGACGAAAAAATGAATAATCGGAATGATGAGAAATGAGAGGTAGAAGGCGAAATGAAGCCATTCCGCCTTACTAAACTTTTTTCCATTCCCTTTGCGGGTTAACGTTCGATACATCGCTTTATTTGTCCATCTTGTCCCAGTTGTCTTTGCTAATCTCAGTGGCTTTGAAGATGTATTCCGCGGTATCGCCTTGCGTCTTCAAGGCATCAAGATAGCCACCGGCAATATGAGTTCCAGTATGGGATTTGAAATTGTTCAAAGGCATGCCATAAGAAATGGTGAACGAAGAGAAATTCTTCTTGAGCCTAGAAGAGCTGGATGACTCGATAAGAACTTCCGCATCAGCACGGTATTCCGCCAAAGCCCCATAATAAGAATTATCGAGTTTGGACATGTCGTATTCATAATCCATTGGAACAGTAAGACCCGTGAGTTCCGAGAAAGCGGCAAGTTCGGAATCGGAATAGATGAATTTCAAGAATTCCTTAACGGCTTTGATTTTGCCATTAGTGCCAACGCGCTTATTAACGAAGGTGACGGAGTTACCAACATTGAGTAATGTCGGCTTCTTGCCTTTTCCTTCTTCGACTTGTCCTTTGAGTTGGGTCGGCAAAGGCATAAACGCCGTATTTCTCTTCGAACCTGGGTTTTTAAGCTCGTAATCTCTAAAGGTTCCGACGTCAGCAGCCTCATGGCACCAATACGAACCATCCCAAAGCATGCCATAACGCTTCCCGCCATGGCCATTAATGAACCAGTTCATGGCCTCGGTGCTTGAACCGTTAGGATTGGACAAAGCTTCGGCATCGAGCCAGCCGTTCTTTAAGGCCATCTCGAAATGGGCAAGGGCATAATATCTTGTAGCCATGCTATACATCTGATAGCCGTTGTCATCGTTCAGTTTGACTTTGGTGGTCGTTGGGACTTTGATTCCACTCTTTTCATAGAAAGCGTCCTCCGTGCTCCAGCCATTCACAACATCCACTTCGGCATCGGTCCAATTGCAGAAAGCGTCACGCATCCCATCGCCACCGGTAAGCGAGGCCCAAAGAGCCATTGGAAAATACCAAGAGTAATAATGACCGCTTCCGCAAAGAAGAAGAGGGGAAACGCCATCTTGGGCCATCTTATCGCAAAGGACGTTAAATTCCTCAAGCGAAGAGGGAAGTCCATCGTCGTAGTCGCCCCGGACGCCATTAGGGCCAACCGATTTCAAAACGCTCGAGTCGGCGATAAAGTCGCCACTTCCGTATTTGCCGTCATAATGTTCTTTGTCGCCATTTTCAACGCTTGGATCGGCGAAATAATAGTTTTTCTCATCGAAAAGATCTTTGTCGTAAGAAAGTCCAGGGAACCATTCGTAATGTGGAAGGGCGTAATAGTGCCCATCGTTTCCTTTAAGTCTTTCGAGAACATCCTTATCAATCTTAGATTCCATCGGCTCAACCACATCATTGAGGTCAAGCAAGAACCCTTGCGCAGAAAGGGAATAGATATCAGGGTTTGTCTCGTAGATATAGATATCATCGCCACTGCTTTTCATTTCGCTATTCCAAGAGATGCCTTTAGCGCTACGAATTTGGAAATTGATGCCCGTTTTGCCTTCTTCAAAGGAAACCGTTTTATTGGCTTCGGCAAATCGTTTGGTGGCTTTGGTCATCCATTCCTTGCCACCCGTCCCATTAAAAAGAAGGACTTTGACGTTGGTAACCGTGCCATCGTCGCCGCCACCTCCAAACGCGCCATCGCATGAAGCCAAAGCGCCGCCTAAAACAGCCAATCCGACAATGCCTAATTGTTTGATTTTCTTCATAATTTCTCCTTTTTGTTTCGTCTATCTGGCGAGCCAAATTTGTAATGAATAGTCGCAAGATATGTCATTCTTTTTAAGTTTGAGGGAAATCGTCCCATTCGAAACGCCGCTATCGTCAAGGATGTCTTTCGTTTTGAAGACAAGAATGCCCGATTCAATGGTGGCATCGGGTATAGCCTTTCCATTCCAAGTCGCTTCCAGCAATTCCATACCGCCATAACGGCTTTCTAACTCGATCGAAGCGTACTTATCGTTTCTTTTAAGCTCGACCGTATTGGTAGCGCTTGAAATGTAAGAGCCATGGATCCCTTCGAAATCCGTCGGCAAATAGCACGAAGTGACGGGTATTGGCATCGAGACGCCTCCCACGCTACGCTTGACGCCAAGATAGCAAAGTTCTTTGCAATCGAGGCTAAAATTATCGAAATCCATGCCGCCCAAACCATCGTAGGAAACGCCACCGAATATGGAAACGAGGGGGACATCCGATTTAATCGAAACGTTCTTGATTTTATTCCCGTGTGCGAACGAAGAGGAAATGAGGCCTTGAGCAATTTGATAAACGTTTTGGCTATACCCTGTATCGCCCCATCCACTCGAAAGAACCTCAAAATCGACACCTTCAAGAACAGCGCCGCAAAGCGAAATGCCTAAGACGGTAGAGCATGTATAGAGGGCCGAAGACGAACCAAAGGTGGTTACTTTAAATGAAACGTTCTTAATTTCCGCGCCACCTCCGATAACAGAAAGGATGCCGCCATAATTCGGCTTAACGAAAATCTTTTTCCCATTTCCGTCTAACGTTCCTCTAAAACCGTATCCACCATTGATGGAGTCTTGTTCTTGTATCCACCATCCATAGTTCACGGGCGCTTTTTCGCTTCCGATGTCGTTGGCCAAACGGTAATACCCATAGTTGGTTTCATATTTTTGGTTTTTGTTCGCGTCTTTGCCGCGATACGTATCAATCGCCGTAAGCTCATCGATGCTCGTGATCATCTTGGTGATAAAAAGGACGGGTGCATAAACCGTAATGTCATTGCCATCCTTTTTCGCCTTGACAACAATCTCCCTTTCGCCAGCGATTTGCTTTTCCTTAATCTTAGCTAAAGAGATATTCGCTGGGTCTTTGCCTAAATCCAAATTCGCCAAAGAAATGGATTCAATGCTTCCTTCATCAAGGGAAGCCTTGGAAAGATCAAGAGAAATCGACTCGCTATCGAGAAGGAATTCTTGTCTTTCGGAGAGGGTAAGATTACTTTCCTCTTCGCCTAGAAGGATTTCTTTGAAAGAAGCGATTTGAGAGGAGGGAATACCAGCATAACGGGTCAAATAATTCGAAATGGCTATAGATAAATCGTTCGTTCCATCGCCATAATAGGTCAACATATCCTCGTGGAGTTTCCCAAACCCGACATAGTTATTGCCCGCTTCATCCATATAGACGCCGGTAGCATCAAAGGCCGTGCCTTCTTCGTTAAGAGCGCTCCGATAACGATCGCCGAATTTGCTGAAACTTGTGAGTTCGAAATCACGGACCGTATCCTCATAGGAAACGCCAAGAAGCCCTTCTAATAAGAAGGATAGGGTGCCCGTTCGATCGGCGCCGGCATTGCAATGGAAGTAAATAGGATAATTATTCTCATCGCTTAGGGTTTCAAAGATATCGCGTAAAGAACGAACGGTAATGCCATCCACTTCATAAATGGGACTATTTTTAAGGTTGGCTTTAACAAGAGATTTGAAATCGTCATAGCCGATGGATTTGGCGAAGTTTTCCGTATCCAAAATGCGGTTATATTGGCCTAATTGGGCACGGATGTATTTCTTGGAAGCGTCGAAGAAACACTTCCTTTGCTCGCCATCGTCCTTATCCCCGATGCGGAGGTCAATTTCAGTTTTGATTTTGAGCTCTTCGTTAAAGGTTTTCTTACCGCTCTCATCGAGCGTTCCATAGTTGGAATAGCCATTCAATAAGGCGCCACGATAAAGCTTTCCATAAGCGATCGTCTTTTCGCCTTCGGCCTTCCAACCGCCTAAATCGCGAATGTTATTGCCACCAGACGCATTGATGAAACGGACGGAGCTGCCAAGCGTCTTGAAAGTCGAAACATCCGAGACGTCTTTGGTCTTTGTCCCTTGAACTTTCCAATAATAGGTCTTATTCGGGATAAGATTATAGGCTTCGTAAGTTGTCGACAAAGAGGAGACCTTAGCGATTAAAGGATTGCTAAAATCCTCGTTTTCGTCGATATAAACCTGATAATAGGCACTGCCATCCTTCTCCCAGGATAACTTTACAGACGTACAAGTTAGGTTCCTGTTATCTTTAGCCGCTTGGAGCGCTTTGATTTGATCGGCTTCCGTTTGGGCGTTTAGATAATTAAGAAGCGGCTCCGGAGTGATTCCGATCTCTTCGCCACTTGCAGGGCTCGTAAGCTTAATTTTGTTATGGCCGATAACAACATCGTCATCATCCGTGTCTGGAATAAGCGATCCGCTTGAAGATGATGAGCTACTGCTTTCGCTTCTAATGGGGTCTTGTTGGCAGCCGGCCAAAATCAAGGACACCGAGGCGAAACCAATAAGCGCTAATTGGATCTTTTTCTTCTTCACAAAAATACCTCCTTTAGAGACATGAAATTTTGAAGCGCTTTTTGTAAGCGCTCTCATTTTACGAAGTGGAGGTTTCTAAAAAAATAGCGCCCCTAGACTTAAAAGTCTCATTTTTTTACAAGCGATAAGACTTATTCTTCTTTACATTTAACAACGACTAATTTCACCATCGAATGAATCGCCAGAAATCATTGAAAACGACCTCTTCCAACTTGGAATTTAGCGTTTAAAATGTTGTTACATGGCGATCTCTCCAAAGCAAGGAAAACCAATGCGTGTATTTAGCTCAAAGCTTTATTCGTCAAAGGACCCCAACATCCACGTCTTTTTCTATTCCAAAATCGGTTCGGAACCTCTCCACACTCACGATTTCATCGAGATAATGTATATCAATTCCGGAGAAGTCGAAGAATACGTCAACGGAAAGAATTTCGTCGCGAAAAAAGGCGATCTCGTTTTCATGAATTACAATAGCATCCATTCCTTCAATGCGAGAGGGCGATGCACCTATTACAACATCTGCTTCTACCCCGAAGTGCTAGAAAAAGTCGTTTCGCCAGACAACGCCTTCTCCCTTTTGTCTTTGTCCGCTTTCAATGAGATTTCCAAAGGAAAAACGGAAGGAGTCGTTTCTTTTTCCCCTTCCGAGCAAAAGGAGCTCCAACACATCTTAGGCAAAATGGTCGAAGAACAGGCGAAGAGATTACCTCGTTTTGAACTCGTCAACGAATCTTACATGAACATCGTCATAACAATGATCGTACGTAAGATATCATTGCCGGATGAAGATGAGAAAAACGCCTGGAATGAGCTCGCGGATTTCATTAGCGATAACCTTGATAGCGATCTCTCTTTGGAGATGCTTGCCAAGCGCTGTTTCTATAACCCCTCCTATTTCTCACGGCTCTTTAAGAGCAAATTCAAAGTGTCACTTGTGGAATACGTTTCCAATAAAAGAATCGAAAAAGCGATGCAACTCCTTAGCGAAACAGAGCTCTCGGCTGCCGCTATTTCCTCAGCCTGCGGCTTTTCCAATAAAAGCGTTTTCTATCGCACTTTCTCCAAAATCACTGGTAAAACGCCAAACGAGTACCGCAGCAAAAGCGTCCTAAAAACACTCCATCTCAAGAATGAAGACGATTCTATAAAATAAGCACTTAATCAATTCGGAAGCAAAGATAAGAATTATGGAAAAAGAAAAGCTCAAAGACTATTTCCTTAGAAACGAATACGGCCTCCTCCCATCCTTTGAAGATGTAACAGTCTATTACGAGAAAATAGATTCTTTCGAAAAGGTTTTCAATAGCGTCTCCAGGGATGATTTCCGAGTTCATCTAGAAAGGAAAGGAAAATACACCTCCTTTGGCTTCGATCTTTTTCTTCCGAAGCGTCCAAAAGGCGTCTTCCTTTTCCTATGCAATAGACCAGTCGGCGTCATCTCCAAAAAAGAAATCGATCCAAACCGAGATCTAAAAAGCCCTTTCTACCCGATAGAGACAATAACGAATAGAGGCTATGGGTGCCTGGCTTTCCTTACTTCTGAGATCGCGGAAGACAAGAAAGGATTCCAATACGGAATGAATTCCATTTTCTCGGATGTCGATCATGGCCAAGGAGATTCTTATGGCACTTTGCTCATGTGGGCAAAAGGTTTTTCTTTGATTATCGATTATTTGAAACGCGACGAAAGGACGAAGTCTTTGCCTATTGCGACAGTCGGGCATTCAAGAGGAGGCAAGACTTCGCTCTTAGCAGGGGCACTAGACGAAAGAATCGACCTTGTCATCTCTTCCTGCGCCGGTTGTAGTGGCGACGCCGAACAATCGAATTACCACAAAGGCGCTGAAACCATAGAAGTCATCACAAAGGCCTTCCCCTACTGGTTTTGTCCAAATTATAGGCAATATCGGAACAAAGCCCTTCTCTTCGATCAAAGCGATTTCCTTTCTTTGATCGCCCCTCGCCTTCTTTACACCTCTTCCAAAAGCGAAGACCTTTGGGCCGATCCCAAAGGAGAATTCGAAACCCTTTTGAAATTGAATAAAACTTATGGAGAGTACGGAAAAATCGGTTTTTGCCCTGCAAAACCTTTCTCTATTGATGACGAAATGGTGTCTCACGAAGGGAACGTCGCTCACCACCACCTTCATGGAATCCACGATTTAGACGAAAGGGATTGGAATCTCTATATGGATTATTGGGACAGCAAACTTTGCCGATAAATTAATTCCAACTACAAAAATAAGACCGTTTCCATAGATGCTGAGAACAAAATCACTCGAGAAATCGTCTAGCAAAAAGATTTGACCTTTTATTTGCGGCAACAATATTTCGACATTCTAAACGTCACTAAGAAGGACGATTAGTCTACTATTAGTCTACTCATTAGTCTACTAATTAGTCTACTCATTAGTCTACTCACCCTTGTTTTCGTTCTTTTTAATTTCTAATCATTGCCGTACAAATTCGATAAACACTTGTTTTTTAAGTTGTTGGCTCAAAAGTATGGCAAAACACGAAGGCAATCCATAAGTCTACTAAGTCAAGCCCTATAAAGAGACCATTATAGGACGCCTAATTCGGTTTTCGGATACCAGCCGACTACTTCTCCAATAGAAGCGTTGCCGTGGATAAATATTCCAAAGGAAGGAGCAGAACGTATCTCTTTCCTTCTTTTTTATAAGAGACGTTTACCATATCGCCGGTCTTCAAAAGGGCCTTGATCGATTTCGGGGCAAAATTATAAAGTTCAAAAGAGAGATTCGCATAACCGCAATAATTGGCATTGGTCATAAACAGCACAAAGCGGTCTTCTTGCTCATAAAGATAGGCGTACACTCCATCTTCTTTGGTTTTTACAAAGGGTTTTTGGATTTTTGGAAGAAGATATTTCTCCAAAATGAAGCGCCGCATGGGCATAAAGAAAGCAGTATTATCCATTCCTTCAATAGAATAGGGATAAACCATGAAATTTTTCCTCAAAGCTACCCCTTCGCCCGTACGATTCATTCTTGGATCATATAGGCCTGAGATAATATCGACATCCTTTTCGTATTCAATCGAGTAATAGTTTCCATTCCTTCTTTGCGAGGTGGCTTTATAATGGTGCATGCCATCGATTGTTTCTTTGCCTTCATACATTTCGAAAGTATCGTAATCATGACATTCACCGTGAAAGGATACTTTCTTCGCGTGGATAAGGCTCAAAAGACCTCGTTCTTGTAATATCGAAGCGGACATCCCGTCGACAAACACGAAATTGTCTTCGAAAAGCAAGACGAGATCATCTTTTGAAAAATTCCAAGCGTTCTGCCCCGAAAGAATCACCATTTCATCGTGGAAACGCTTCTCCTTTGAAATACGATAGGAAAAGCCCATAGAAGAGAAATAACCGACTGCATCGAAATCTTTGGGAACGAGGTTTAAGAAACCTTCTTCATGCGAGTTATAAACGGTTTTCTCGTCAAGAGGGAAAAGAAGACCTCTCATCTCGCTTGGTAAAAGCTGAAGTTTCTTAACCTCGTTTAGATAAGGCGAAACCTCTTTAATGACTTGCCCATAGCCAAACTCCTCTTGAACGCCATTGCCAACATGGGCAAAGATGTTATAAGTCATGCCAGATAGGCCAAGAGGAAGAGCGCTTTCGAGTTGGAAGAGGACGAATTTCCGGTCTTTCACAAAAAGCGAGAAAGAGGAATTCTCGAGTTCTGGATAAATAAGGCAATCATCGCCAATAAAGGAACGATTCACCATCGAGATGCGATTGAAATCAAAGTAGTAACTCTTTGATCCCATCTCACGATAGGCTGGCAAGTGAATGCGGTCAATCATAATGCCATCGCTAGAGAGATCTTCGTGGAGTTTCTTCCAGTCTCTGGCTTCCATCGCATGATGCCATGGTGTCGAGCTCATGAGTCCGACATGAGTAAAAGGATTGGCTTTTGCAACTGTTTTTCCGATTTCTTTTGCTAAGGAGTCGATGATTTCCCAAGAAGCATCGAGCCATACTTTCCGTTCTTTGGAGGGCTCTTTTCGAGAAATATTGGAAACAAACTCTTCCCGCGTTTCCTCTTTCCCCAAACGCTTGGCGAACTCTCTTACGTGGAGCGAGCAAAAACAACCGCCCCAATCGAGAGGAGGATGGTTATGGAAGCGGAAATCATCTTCAATCCAAAGGACGTCGGGTTGGATTTCTCGAACATAATAATCAAGTTGACGAAGGTAATATTTCTTCCATTCTTCACATAAAGGGCAAGCGACGAGATTAGATTTTGTGCCAAAACGATCGACCATTGTCACAAAGTCTTGGCCATCTTGAAGGGTCCTTCCGCGATCGAGATGTCCCATTTCCATCCAAGGATTCAAGGAAACGGTGATGTCCTCTTTAGCGAATTCCTTTTTCGCTTCCTTCATGACCTTAATCCAGGGGCCAAGCTCCTCATCCTTTATGTGGCCGACGTTATGTTCTTCGCCATTGAAAATCAGAATAACGTTTTGGATGTTAAAAGAAACGCAAAAGTCTTTGATGCTCCTAATGCGCTCATAAGCATATTCATCGGGATATATTTGCGCGCGAAGGCAATGGAAGAAAGGCTTGTTATCTAGCATGTACGCTCCTTCAAAAAGAGATTTGCTTGGAAAAATTATAACATTCGCTTTTTGACAACGTATTTCACTTTTTTACCTAAGAGATCGCTCTTCCTTAAAGCGTCCCTGAACGCGGCTATCAACTTAATCTTTGAATAGAAAGGAGTATCCAAAAAAACAATAAAGAAGGAAAGTCTCAGACCTTTTTTCTCTCTTCGAGAAAGCTATTTCTTAAGTTCTTTGAGCTTCTTTTCAAGAACGTTTAAGCCAAGAAGAAGCTTTTGATGCTCGCTCTTTTTAAGAGTTCTTATAAGAGCGATTTGGAACTCAATATCCTTGATTTTGTTCTCTTTCGAGTAATTCGGATTATTGATGTTCGCATTCAAAAGGCGATCTCCTTTTAGGGCGTCTTGGAAGTTAGGGGAAGGAGCTCGTTTGCTTCCATTTTTCTTTTTGCCTGTTTCTTCAGGAAGGCGATGCAAAGAAGAGACTTTGGCATTTTTCTCCTTTAAAGCGTTCGTCTCCTCGAGAGTTTGAGGCTTATCTTTCGAAGAAACCTTCTTCCTTTCGCGCGGCCCACCCACGGAAATGGTAATGCCAGGCGGAAGAGCGGCAAAGCCGTCATCGGAAACAACGGGCGCTTTCGATGCCACTTTGTTGGTTTTAGTAATAAGAGAAGATTTTTGCACGCTTTTGGAAGGTTTTTTGGGGGCTTCCTTTTTGGGAGAAGCCACGATTTTCTTAGAAGGCTTGGCGATTGCTTTCTCTTCCTTTTTAGGAACAATGGCTTTCTTGGGAGCCTCTAGTTTTGTATCGTCGTGCTTCTGGGGAGAGGAAATCTTTTTTTGCTGGTCGCTCTTATAAGAAAGAGGCATCTTCTTTTCGTTTTGGGAAAGAATGAAAACGTTATCGCCACGCTCTACGTGAATGGAGAGGCTTTTGAAAGACAAATCTTTCTTTTCCCCCATTTTCATCTTACTCGTTAATTGGTCCATCTTGGCTAGATCGTTCGCCGTGAGATCGTAATCGCCATGGATGCCCTTCGCAAAGGGTATGGTTGGGTCGCGAAATAGCCAACCGTAATGCTCGCCGAGGCGTTCGAAAGCAAAGGAAGCATTACGACCTTTCTCAGTCCAAATGTGTTTCGTTTCAACGGTGGGCTCAGGCGGAACAACTTCCTTCTTTTCATAAAGTTCTTTCCTTGAAGGGAGAGGTTTCTTTTCTTCGCCAAGAAGTTTTCTCTTCTCGTTTTTAAGCTGTTCCAGAGTGAAAGCGAGCTTCATTGAGCGAAGCACTTTTTCATTAACGCTCAAGAGGCGTTCGATTTGCTTATTGATATCATCGATCTTGCGGCTTTTTTCGTAATTGGGATTCGAAATATTGGCGCTTAAGCGACGGTCTTCAGAATAGATAGCGTCCTCTTTAGGCGTTGATTGTTGCTCCTGAGACGTATTTTTGCTTGGGAATTGTTGTGGTTTTTCGAATTTTTTGTTATTTTGTTGCGCATTAAAACGCGGCTCATAGCCATACTCATTTTCGCCATAATTCGGTTCTAATGTTCCATCCGGTCGAATTTTATAGACGTCGACCGTCCGTCCTTTTTGGGATCCGAGATGGTTGAGGCTTCTTAAATCAAAGGCCAGCTTCTTATCTTGGGTGATGATGAGGATGCGTTTTCTTGTTCTTAAATCATTGACGAGATTGAATAAGACTTTATCGGCAAAGTAGCCTTGTGCTTTCGTCGATTCATCAATCTTAATGATTTTATCCCGCCAGCGATCTCTATGAATGATTTTGAGAGCGCTTTTGGCATCGATCCTCTTATTGGACTCTTTCGCTTTCGAATGCTTCTTTAATTCATCAATGCATTGACTCAATATGGTGATCTGTTCCGTCCAATAATCATCTTTTCTTAAGATGGACAAGCTATCCATGAGCTTTAAGAAGGATTCTTCCATCAAGGAGCACGTATCCATGAAGATGCAGTCGTAATTGCTTAGCAATTTGGCAAGTTCACGATACTTCGCTTCTTGCGTATAAATCATCGTTTGTATTTTTTGGTATAGACCTCCTGCGTTTATTTTACATGATTTCAAACGAATAGGGTTCCAAAAAGTAAAGCGTCGCCATCTTGGCCATTCTCATGTAACGCCATCCATCAGCAAGTCGAATATCGAGGAAGCCACAAAACTCCTCCGCCCGCGTGAGGCCGCCGACCTTATGGCCGCTTTCCGCGTCTAGGGCGATATACGGAGTGCAAGCATTCAAAACAGGCTTACCCTACCCATTCTAGAAGCAGCCCGAAAGAAACACATCGACGACAGTCAAAATGCTTTTGAGCTAATGTTTAGGCAGCACTATAGTTTGTCCAAAGTAGCCTCTTCTCCTTCAAAGAGTAATATTGCAAGGCACGGTCGAAACTTAAAAATTTTTAAGGTTTTGATAGTGCTCCTCTCCTTTTCCTCGTTTCGAAAAAGAACTATCACCCCAAATAAAACCACCCTCCAAAATTAACGATAAAACTTCTTTAAATTAGAAGTAAAACATTCGATGGAATCGATATTATTATTTGAAAGCGGTTTCTGAAAGGCCTTTCTGAAAACGCTATCAAATGTATCCTCCTTGTTTTGCCCTTATATTAATGGTGCTCCAAGAAAAAAGGGAGCGTGAAAGGAGAGTTCAAATATGTTCCGTAAGAACGAAATGAATGGTCAAGAGCTCGCCTATAGCGAACTTCTTGAAGAAATCGCAAGCGAAGGTCCTATCTTCAAAGATAGCGATTCCGAGGACGAAAGCGATTCTAACGAAGAGTACGCCGACTAAGCGTCTCGACCTTCAAAATCAAGGCCGCCGATGGGCGGTTTTTCTTTTGTGTCCGATGTATTAGAATGAAGCCATGCACGAAAACCTATCCTCCGTCATCGCTAAGAATTTGTCCACGCTGCGCAAGGAAAAAGGCTTAACGCAAGGGGAAATCGCCGAACGTTTCCATTATAGCGATAAATCCATTTCAAAATGGGAAAAGGGAGAATCGTTGCCTGACATTGGAGTGCTAAAAGAATTGGCCGCTTTTTATGGAGTGTCCTTGGATTTTTTAGTGACGGAGCACTCTGAAGAGACGCTCAAAGAAAAGGCGATCGATTCCCCAAAATCCTTATTAAAAGAGAAGCTTATCCTTACGATGCTAGGAATTTGTACCGTTATTTCCGCCATTTGCATCGCAGAGGTTATACTTCGAATAAATCTTAGTGTTTCAAGCTGGCAAAGCTTCGAGCTTTATTTTTGGCTCCCCGCCGCTTCTTTCTTGACGCTTATTGTATTCTCACAAAAATGGCAATGGCAGCGAACGAAGCTTGTATCCGCCGTCTTTTTCGTATGGCTTACTTGCCTCGCCCTTTATCTAGAACTTGGTTATGACTTGGGGGCTAAAGGCTGGCAATGTTGGTTTGTGCTTCTTATCCCAATACCCATCACAGTTGGCATCTTTTTAACGAAGGGTTTACGAAGAGCCTCCCTCGAGTAGGGTAGCTTATATCAAAGTCATGCGGCGAAAATGCCATAGAGTTTGATAGCCACGTTGAACTATTGACCTTTCAATGAGGCAAAACGTCGCAATTTCCCATGCGAATCACAACGCTTTACAGGAAAGAAAATCCGCAAAGATTAGACTCAGAAAAGAAGAGAAGCCCCATTTGGCAAGATATTTTAGGAAAGGGTCCTTTCTTAAAAGAACTTCATGGAAATAGGGCGTTCCCATGTCCACCTATTTCAATAAGGAAAGGCTGAGCTTTGCGGTGATTTCGACATTAAGAACGGCAAGAACGATCTATCCATCTAGCCCCAAGAACCGTAAGAGCGTCTCCTTCGCAAAGCTTGGTGGTTCCAGGGACTAGACAAACATCTACGGCTTCTTGCAAAACCATCCACTTACCACCGATTCCGGAAACGCCTAATATTTTCATCATCGAATCTCGATTGAAGGCATCAAATCGGAGCGTTTTCTTTTAAAAGAATCTTTCGAAATGTCGGTTTAGGAAATTTCAATTCGTCGGTTTATTATGTTTCAAAACGTCGGTTTTCAGTTTACATTGGCCATTTTATTGTCTAAATTAATTCTCGAGGATAGAAAATATGCCTTTTGAATATCGAAAACGATTAGCAGAAAACACCTTGAACGCGAAGCTAAATTCTTCTGGATGCGTTTTAGTTACAGGGCCAAAATTCTGTGGAAAAACAACTCTTTGTCAAAGGTTTGCAAAATCAAGCGTTTCTTTGAGAAACGGAAATATAATCGCTTTAGCAAATTCGGATCCTCGTGGAATTTTAAAAGGAGATCGCCCTCGTCTTATTGACGAATGGCAAAAAGCGCCGGAATTATGGAATGAAATCAAAAATGATTTAGATAAAGACTATCAGTTTGGTAAATACATCATCACCGGTAGCACTACTCCTTTGGATCCATCCAAAATTCAGCGCTCGGGAGCTGGAAGAATTTCAACAATGAATCTCAAGCCCTTTTCGCTTTACGAGTCGGGAGAATCTTCTGGAATCATTTCTTTGTCCGAGTTATTCCAATCAAAAGGCGAAATGGCAGACGCCATTTATTCTAGCGAAAGTCCAGTAGGCCTAGAGGAGGTTGCCTATATGCTTTCTAGAGGAGGTTGGCCAGTCTCTCTAATGGCAAAAAAGGAATACGCTATAATGGTCACGGAAAACTACTACGATGGGTTGTTCAGAATAGAAAATGAGAATGACGATTTCGCTTTATTCCTCAAAAACAAAGACACACAGTTGCTCACTCTTATTCTGAAGTCATTTGCTAGGAATATATCTACTCAAGCAAAGAAGGCAAGCATGAGAAGAGACATTTTGGAATCCGAAATCCGCGAAGCATTGGACGACGAAACCTTTTCTTCTTACGAAAAAGTGCTCAAAGACTTGTTCATTATTTATGACATGCCGGCTTGGAATTTAAATCTTAAATCAACAGTCAGCGTGAGAGCTGCCCCAACCCATCACTTCATCGATACCTCAATAGCTACACGTGCACTAGGGATTAAACCTTCTGATTTAATCAACGACCTTCATTCTTTCGGCTTCTTCTTCGAAGATTTTGCCGTAAGAGATCTTTCTATTTATGCAGACTCCATTCAGGCAAAATTAAAGCATTATCGCGATAGCGCAAATAGAGAAATAGACGCCATCGTAGAATTAAAAAACGGAGAATACGCTGCAGTAGAAATAAAAATATACAGCGAAAGAAATATAAAAGAAGGTTTTTCCTCTTTGAATAGATTTGAAAAAGCATTAAAGGAAGATGGTCTAAAGCTCCCAAAATTCAAGATGATTCTTACCAGCCATGGCCCTTGTTATCGCAAAGATAGGACATATGTTGTACCAATCACGGCACTAAAGAATTAGTCTTTAAGGTAATGTTTTTCCCCTTTTTCCGAAACCATCAATGATTTAGAAACGTCCCTAATTATGCGTATTTGACTTAATCCACTTCCATTTCGTGTGTTTCGTGGGGATAGACACCTAGGGATCGTGTTGAGCACGAAAAAAGCGGGCTTCCTATTACACTATTTTTATCCAAAAGACGAAAGGAAACCTGCATCGAGAATCGTTTAGGAGATCTGAAATCAAGCGGTCGATGCTACAATGAGAAACGAAACAAATGGCTTCTCTTTTAGATTTCGCTTGTCGAAATGAAGGAACGATAGTTATTCATCCTGAAACCTTCTGGACGATAGAAAGGAAGTTGTTTGGCCTCAAGTTCCTCAATCCTATCCATCTCGCCATTGCTATAAGCAAGAAGAACTCGCTTCGCATAGCTTAGCCTTTCTCGAACCCCACCAAAACGGGCACAATGGATCTCATATCCGAAAGCCTTGTTCTCCCTCATCCATTGATATTCGAAGGCTTCGACAAAAGAATCAAGCGAAGCAAGGGCAAGGTCGATTTCTTTTATTTCTTTCTTAAGAAGTTCTTTATCCTTGGCGAAATAGGCTTTATGGATATCAATTCCCAAGTAAGCTTTGTGGGCAAGGAAAGAAGAGAGGCGAGAGATCGTTTCGAAAAGATAACCATATGGCTCGTTCCTATTCTTCGCTTCAAGAAGTTCTTCCGAGAGTTTCTTATAGTCGATTTTATCGATATTAGCCAAATCGACGTCCAATACCCCACAAAGAGGATCTTGGTAGAAGAGCCCTTTCGAGAGAGCGTTCACTGGCATTTCGATTTTGCCATTGACCATTATTCTATTCACGTCATCCAGCAAATCGAAGTCGTCGAAATCAAGTCCGAGCACTTCTTTGAAATGCTTCTTTATGAGGTCGGTATCCTCGATTCCTTTTGCAAATTCGCTGGCGGCAAAAAGCATTGGCAACGCGGCATTGATCGAGCAATCCTTGCCATTATCGCCCCACAAAGTAATCAGATAATTCTCAACTTTATTGCGGCGCATGCTATCGAATGAGGCGCGCATGATGGGAAGACCCGCTTTATTTTGAGGGGCAAAACCAATCCAAGTGTTCGCTGCACCCGCAAACCAAATATCTCTCCCTAAAGCGCGATAGAATTCGAACATGCCATCATAGAACTTAGGATCCGTTTGGCCATAATCCCAATAAGCCACTTCGACATTGCTTGGCACATCAAGATGAAGGGCCTTGAGCTTAGAGACGCTAGGAAGGCCGTTGACAAGATATGATCCATCATCGTTTACCATGCGGACGAACATGTCGCCCCACATATGGCAATCAAAGCCATACTTCTTAGCAATCTCAGATACCTTCTTTAAGTGACGCAGCATAAGATCGCTTTGAGCTTCGTAACCGTGCTCTTGGAGATGTTTCCCTAAGCCAAGGCGATAGGCCTCGTCCATGCCGATATTGATGTGTTTAGAAGAGAACGCTTTGCGAGCGCTACCGATAAGGCGGTCTAAGAATTCATATACTTTGGGGTCATCCACATTCAAAATGTCATCAAGATCCAAAAGAGGCATGAATTCTTTCTCTTTCGAAGGATTCGTGAAGTGAGCCAAGGTTTGAATGCAAGGGATGAGCTCTATGCCTTTCTTTTGGCAATAGGCGTCGAATTCCTGAAGTTCAAGGATGGAATATCCACCTCTCATATAGCCAAAATAAGTCTCTCCTTCGACTTCGTAGATATCCTCACTATAAAGTTCGATGGTATCGTAACCAATTTTAGAAAGAAGATCGACGACACGGAAGAATTCTTTTTTTGTAAGAACACCATTCCGTGAAACATCAATCATCGCGCCGAAATGCTTAAAACCTTTCATATTTATACCTCAATCAATAATCAAAACTATTCTAAAGACAAGAGATAGGCGAAAGAAAGAGAGACGAATCAAAATCCAATAAAGAAGATAACAAGTGAGAATAGCTAAGCAAAAAAGATGAATTTTTATGCAAATAAAGGCGAGCCGTTAAGCCCGCCTTAAATCGCAAGGATGATGAGATTAAGCCTGGTATGTGGTCCAATTGGACACGAGAATAAGCCGATTTCTCGACACATTGCACAAAGAGAAGACAAGCGATTCTTCCCCTTGGCGTTGATCGGCACTCAAACCAAGATAATAGTCTTTGTCTTCGTTGCTGTTATGTACGCGAACGCCGACAGAATCGACAAAAACCGTCCAATTCAAATAGGTGCAATCGATCATCTGCTCGCGAGTGTAGGTCGAAGAATCGTTACCTTCGCGAGCCATGTTCGGGCCAAGGTCTTCCTTGCCCTCGCCGCTTCCATAATAGATATGCTCGTTGCCATTCCACATGCCAATCGTGAATTTGACGCCTTTCCCTTGCTCGAACAAGGAGGAGAAATCAAATCTATCGAAGGTCAACACGCTAGATCCCGATCCGCTTCCGTAAAGGCCGATGCCTTCCTTTTCGTTAAGGACGAAGTTTTTCCATTGCCCCCAGCCAATCCCTGAGGCTTCGGCCATGGTTTTGCTTTCCGCATCCGTGACGGTGTACCCCATTTTGGAGGAAACGTCCAAAACCGTCTTCGCTCCTCCCGCAAAAGCGTATGGTCTCCCAAGCCAGCAGAAACGGCTTGCGCCTTTCATTCCATGTTTAAACACAAGCCCGGACGTTCCATTCGCTTGCGCATCGCTAAGGATAATGTCCCCATAGGAATCTTGGCTAGACCAAGGATTTGCAATCAGCGAATCGTAATACGCCATATGAACCTTCTCGTCGCCATCCATAAATAAAGTGAGCGATGTTCTTGTTAAGAATTTGATCCCTTGGTCGCTTCCATTCGACGAAATCTTTTTGTCCTCGGTTCCATTGTTGAAGTATAAAGAATTCCAGCCGTTATAATTGCCGACGGACATATGGATTTTGCCGTATTGCTTCAAGAGCGACTTGAAATCGATATTCGGCGCAGTGATGGATCCGGTTCCGTTGTTTGTTGGGAAAAAGCAGATCCCATCGGAATCCTTATAGCCAAATTCGTCGCAAGCGGCTTGCAGCTTTTGAGAGTCGCCTTTAAACGTACCGTAATCCGCAGTGTTGAAAGAACCACGAATATTCGACATGATTGTGGCATTTTCGCCAATCGTGAACTTATCCTTGGTCCAATTATCGGCAACAGCAACGGTCTTTGATTTCCCGTACGTCCATTTGGCAGCGAGATCGACATTTCCTGCTACGGGCTTCGTGAAGTCGAACTTCTTTCCATTCGCATACCACCCATCGAAGGCGTAGGAGTCGTAATATTCGTCCGCTTCTCTGGTCGGTGCGGTCGGTTCCGTCGCCAAAGCGTTATATTCCACATCTTGGCTTTCAATAGCAGTCCCGCCATTGGAATCGAAAGTGACTTTCGGCGTGAGCTTAGCGACATAGCGGTCATCTTCCGCTGTCAGTTCTTTAAAGTAGGTCGTAGCTGAGAAGTCTCCGCCTTCTTCGATAGTGCCTTTTGTTGGCGCTTCGAGTTGATGGACGCCTAAGGAAGAGCAATTCGCCCAGAATTCCTTTGATCCATGAGAGGTAAAGGTTGGGGCAACGGCTGCATAATGCTTCCAAAGGACAGCATCCGCGTTGTCGTTAGCGAAAACGTTGGCTATGCCCCCTGTTTCATTCATCAATACCCCGCCGAAAGCGCCAGCCGACAAGAGGCCCGCTAAAGCGAGAACGATTGTTTTCTTCTTGTTCATCTTTTTTCTCCTTTGCATAGCGATGAATAGAGGCATTCCGCTCAAAACGAGTCGGATAGACAAAAGCACCGCTATGCCATTTTGTGACCCCATTCTAGGAATGGATTCCCTTCCTCACAAGGAAACGGGGGCAAGTAGTAAAAAAGAAGCACCATAAAAAAAGAAATGATACCGCTTACATTGCGTTTTATTGGTGAAAATCAAAGCCATTCGCTTTCGTTCGCATATCTAAAAAGACAAAAAAGAAGGATTTCTGCTCTCAAATACCCCTTCTATCATCTTTCTCAAGGAGACTTACGAGAGATTGGGTCCTTATAGGAAAAAACAAAGCGCCAACAGCCTTAGACGAAAATCAAAGGAAAAAAGGATACGCCTTCACGAACGGTTGTTCTTCATCCTCTTCCGATTATCCTCTTCCATTTTTTGATTAAGGAAGTAAGAGAGCGACTCGTAAGCGTTATCCGTTTGGAGTTTTTTCTCCATAGGAACAAGTTTCATCTTCTTATTATCGATATAGGGAGCGAAGAAATTGTCGAAAAAAGCGAAGTCCAAGAAATTGTTCACGTAAATCGTTTTCGGAACCTTTATATCAGCAAGGGAATCCATAAGACGGTTACAAAGCTCGTCAAAGGGCATGAAATCCTTCGCTTCCCCCATCGCATGGGCATAGATATACCCGCTCTTATGGTCGCAAAAAATAGCCGTAAAGCCGAAATGGGCGCAACGCCCCTCTCCAAAATCATCGCTAAAGAAACCGCCTGGCAAAAGGCGAATGGTCGCATCCCACGCCTCGCTCTTATTCGGAGAGAAAGATAAAGGAGTCTCCCTAAAAGAGATCTCTCTAAAGTCGTAAGGAAGGACGCCATGGAAAGGGACATGAGACTTTGCTTTGGAAACAGCAGGAACTCCCTTATGGAACATAACGTAGTGGAAATGATCATCCAGAATATCCTTGGAAGAAGGAGAATTCTCGAATATCTCCATATACTTATTCGCGCACTTTAAGAAATGCAAAGCGAGGATGGCTATAGATTTTGGCAAATAAGAGCTCATAATCGTCCCATTCATCAAACAGCAAGAAGTCAAGTGGTTGTCTTTGCCGAGGGGATTATCGGTGATTTCGCAAACATCGTTTTTGTCGTTCTCGAAATAAAAGCTCACCATCTTTATTAGGGAATTAGCCGTCTCGTCGTCGATTCCAAGCGCATCGTGGTTTTCGATAAGCTCGTAGTTTAGTCCATTAGGATCAGACGGATAGAAACTTACGCCAAAAACGTTCCCCGCATTTCCTAAGATTGTCATCGGGATATCTTCATAATTGGTAGGAAGAATAAAAAGAACTTGGTCCGAGTACTTTTTCTCGTAATGTTTGGCTTCGAAAGTAAGCAATTCTTTTCTGATCTCTTGATATAAAGAAGCTTCTGCCTCCACTTGGCGAAGACCATAGCGAAGGGCGAAACAATTCGTATCCTCCGCAAGAGAAAGGCGGAACTCCTGGAACCATTCCTCCTCGAGGCCGTTTTCCTTGACGATTTCATTCCACTTCTTCAAAGAATAGGAAGAAGGCGCTTTGGGGAATAGAGCAAGATGTTTTGCTCTAAAAATCTTCTTTGCCTCAAAAAAGCAAGCTTCACACCCCATAAAAAAGCAGATATCTGGGTCATCTTCCTCTTCGCGAGTGATCTTTCCTATGAATTTTCCTTGCGATTTGGAGTAATGAAGTTCTAAAGAGGGCCGCTCGAGAAGAGCCCTGGTCATTTCGTCGATATCAATCATGTGCAAATCCTCTTTCTTTTATTCTAATTTTTTCTCAAAGAAAGAGATAGAGTGCAAAAACTAAAAATCCCAGCCGATTTTTTCCGAAACGAGATTATTGACCTTGAGCTTCAATCGGTAGCGATCGACTTCAAGTTCCGATGCAGGATGAATGAGCGCTAAAGCCCCTTTCTCCTTCTCGTTAGCGTCTTCCGAAGCGAAAACAAGTTTATAAGTCGCCCTTCCTCTATGCGAAAGGGAGTAGGTTCTATCGACGTATTCGTTTTCTTTATCAAGACGAGCGACCTCCTTATAGTGTGGCTCGCTCTCATCGGCCCTTAAAAGCAAAACAGGCTCTTTCTCTTTCCAAGAAAGCAAGACGCCTTCTTTTTGATAAGTGGCTTGGAAGCCAGAAGGGATGTTTCCTTTTTTCACCTTTTCAAAGGAAGAAAAGGAATACGTCTTCCCTGCTTCCGTTTTTAAGGTTAAAAAATGCCCATCTCTTTTGAAAGGGACAAGGCCTTTCTCATCATGAACTTGTGTCGTCTTATTAACGCCAGGATAATAAAGCGTGAGCTCTTTCCCTGACCCTGAGCGAATGTGCAAATCCGTCAATCGTTCTTTATTGTAGGTAAGCGAAACTTCGAAATTCCCTCTCGCCCTTAAGCCTTGGACTTCGATATTCTTCCATGAAGAAGGAATGGCAGGAAGGATAGAAAGATAACCTTCATGGCTTTCTAGAAGCATCTCCGCCATGCCCGCTAAAGCGCCGAAGTTGCCATCAATTTGAAAAGGAGGGTGAACATCCCAAAGATTGGGATGGGTTTTGAAACGGAGCAAATTCTTTAAAAGCAAATAGGCGTGCTCACCTTCCCCCACTCTCGCGTAAGAGCAAAGACGGTGCGCCAAAGCCCAGCCAGTAGAAAAATCGCCGCGATACTTAAGGGTGAGTTTTGCCGCATCGAGCCATGCGGGAGTTTTGTGACTTATAAGATCTCCTGGCATAAGGCCCACGAGCTCGGAAAGATGACGATGGCCATATTCGCCGATCTCGCCATAGAAATGCTCTTCCCCATACTCTTTGATTTGCCCAGAATAACCGATTTGGATGGGATAATAATGAGAAACTTCCCTTTCCTCTTCTTTTGTAATTTCGTCGGAAATTCCTAAAATCTTCGCAAATCTCAAATCGTTTATGGCGTTTTCCTCAAACCATTGCTCATCGAAAGCGCACCCAACCGTATGGTAATACTGTTGTTTCGCTTGGCCATTCTCCCAATGCCCAGAAAGAATTTGTTCGGGCGAAGCACTAAAAGAGCATAAATACGCATCATCGTATTTCTTGACGCATTGAAGGAAAAATTTTGCCGTTCCATGGCTTGATGGAAAAGCGTAGTCCTTAAGAAGCGCTTCATCTTGGGTGTAATCATAGGCATCCACGAAAAGTTGAGTTGTCATGCCTCCCGTGCCAGGTCCAGAGTGCGTATTGGGATTTAAGCCTTCTATTTCATAGGCAAAGGCCCCCGTTCCAATCGTCCAACCGCAATCGGAAGCTTCCTTTCCGAGCACCTTAGTGACCCATTCTTTCGCATTTTCCATCGCCTTTGGAAGATAGGCTTTGAAGAAATCCTTATAAGGCTCAAAAGTTTCGGCAAGGTTGGTTATGAAAGCCGGCCAATAATTCATCTGGACATTGATGTTATGCCAAAAGCCACTTCCCCATGGCGATTTGTCGTGAGCGCTCCAAACGCCTTGCAAAGAGGCGGGAAGTCCTCCTTTGCGGGAAGAGGAAATAAGAAGATGCCTTCCGAAAAAGAAATAAAGCTCTTCCAAATAAGGAACGCTTTCTCCTTTTCGATAAGCATTCAAAAGAGAAGGGGTATCACGGGAATCACCCTCATTTGAAAGCGAGAACTCCACTCGATCCATAAGGGATTTGTAGTCTTTTTTATGATTTTCATAGAGTTCTTCATAGCTTTTTGCTTGGACGTCCAAAAGGGTTGAGAGAACTTCCTGATGAGGATCTTCCCCTTCCGCCAAGTGGGTGAAAAAGGTTTTGCTACAAAGCGTATAGGAAGTGCCCGCGACAAACATCAAAGTCGCTTCTTTGGCATTTCGAAACTCGAGACGGCCTTCTTTTGCTTCCACTAGACCATCGCTTTTCCCACTTAGCCGCGCCTCATAAATAAGAGAACGGCTCGGTAAGCTCCCTCTTGCCAAAAGGCCATTTTCGTCAAAGGTGATTTCGCCAGTTCTTCCTCCTTCTTCGATGCTTCTTTCTCCCAAATAGGGAATAACGAGTTCCGCTTTAAAAGAAATGGGTTTAGAAGAGCGAATACGATAAATCAAAGCCTTGTTCGGGTATGAGTAAAAGCACTCGCGAACAATAGAACCGCTTTCGGAGGAAGCGAATTGACTATAGCAAACCCCATCCTGGAGGCGAAGACCCCTCTCATAGCCAGAGATCTCTTGCGGCTTGAAAGAAAGATGAATCTCCATGAAGTTCGAGACGCCACCTTGACGATAAGTATTGGCGAATTCATTGGTGGTGATCTGTATTCTTTCGAGACTGGTCCCGCCAAAAAGAGAGGCGCCAAATCTTCCATTTCCAATAGGTAACGAGTATTTTTCCCATCCTTCTATGGAATTGGGAGCTTCTTCTTTAAAACGAATTCGAAGATCTTTTTTCATATTTATTCCTCTTATTATTGAATATCCTTTTGCCGCTTTTTATGACGAAGAAACGCCAAGCTCCAAAAATGCATAAGCGAATTCCCACAAAAGATTGCGCCCTTTTGCATCCACGCTTAAACGATTCGTTGAAACATCGGAAACGAAAAGGTAAGTCGTTTCCTTAAGCTCAAACCAGGAAGAGAATTTCTTCCCTTCGTTATAAGAAACGTCTTGAAGGTCATAAATCTTGATTCCCCTGGGCTTTTGATATTCGCCTTGATAGAAGGAGATGGAAGAAGAAATTTCTTGGAACCGAGAAGAGTTCTCGTCTTCGATGTCCTTGGCGTAAGATGCGTAAGAAGCGTGGGAGGCAAGAACGCTTTCGGGGAGAAGATAGATATCCGCCACGCTTGATATATAGGAGGAGGCCACTTGGTTATATCCATCATTTCCTTCCAAAGAAGAAGTGCAATGAATGGCTTTTACCTCGTTTTGGCCCACCATCGAATAAAGATCCTTTTGAAAGGAAAGGTCTTTCGTTTCGAAAGAGACGAAAATTTCCAAAATCTCGTTTTCCTTAAGCTTATCTTTGTAATTGAAAGAGAAGGCCAATATCGCGCTTAGAACGCCAAAGACGCCGAGGATTTTCCACCAGTCGTAATGGAGAAAAGAAAGAAAAAGCATCTTCTTACTCTTCATCGTTTTCTTCCTCATAGCCAAAGAGGTGATCTTTTTCAAAAGAAAGGAGGTACTTCTTGTCCTTCTTAAAAGAAATGGGGGCTTCCTCTAAATAAAGGAAGAGTCTCTCTTGTCCTTCTTCATTCACAAAGACGGCTTCTTTGAAAGAAAGCTTATTGACATAACGGATGCCTTTCTCATATTTGAAGGTAAAAACCGCATTATCCTTGCGTTTCCCACCCATTTTCAAAAAAGAATCGATACATTTAAGGTGCGAATACTTATAGAAGACAAGATAGTAATCCCCGATGACTAATAAGAAGAGAAGGAGCAAAGAGAGAGCAAAATACGACCAAGTCTCGTTCCGAGGATGCAAAAAGAAAAGAAGGAGAATGGCAAGAAGGAGAGTGGCAGAAAGGAAAAAAGCAAAAAGAAGGCAGCTCTTTTCTTGCTTCTTCCTTTTTTTGTTGTCGTTATAAATATCAATCATCTTTTGTCTTCCTTCTCGAATTCATGACGCAATCCTTTTTTATAAAGAGAGGGATAGCTTTCCTTGTTCGTGAATTCGTCAAACAAAGAAAAGCAATAAAGACTCCACCCCACAAGATAGAAAGGCAAAATTAGAGCGAACAAAATAGCAAAAAGCAAAAATTGAATCATGATTTGATCGACAAGCGTTAAACAAACCACAGCGCATGGGAAAAGGAAAAACAATAAGGCGATAAGAGGTCTCTTTAATAAATAAGAAAACGCATTCCTTAAAAGCCTAAAGAAAGGATCGCTATAGACGAGCGTCTCCACCATCGCCATCATTAGAACTGGCAAGAACAATAAAAAGACGCCGCTTATAAGATTGGCTACCAAGGAATTTCCAACCGTTAAGGAAAGAAACTCATCCAACACGAAGAAGAAGGAAAAGCAAAGCCAAAAGAGAAAGTAGTTCTTAAAGTTTTGTTTAACGCCTTTCCCAAAGTCGTGCCAAAAATAGATGCCATTCCCCCATATCCATTGCCGAACGATCCTTCCTATCCCACCCAAAGCGAGAAACAAAAAGAAGAAGCATAAGGAATAGATGCCGCTAAAAAGAAGGGTCGTCGTTTTATAGAAGGAAAGATACTCCGCTTCCGCCATGCTTTTCGAAGCCGGGTAAAGGAGAGCGTAGTATTTAAGCAAGAAAGAAAAGAGAAAAGGAATGCCAAAAAGAAGCAAGATGCCGCCAATCTCCAAAAACAAAATGAATCTTGTTTTAAAAAAATCCCAAAATTCCTGTCCTCTCGTCTTTGGAAGATCCTCGATTTGGAACGCCTTTTTAGCTGGCCTAAATTTCATTTGAGACCCTCTTTCTCAAACACATAAGCAGCATCGACAAAGCCAAGTTCATGCGAAGGAACCTCTTTAAGAAGCTTGCCGTCTTCCAAAAAGAAGACATTCGAAGAGACGTAAATCGCCTCTTTGAGATTGTGAGTTATATAAATTGCCGTCGTTTGGTATTTCTCTAACATCCTCTTTATCGTGCGAAGAACATCTTCTTTCTCTCTTAGATCGACATTGGAAAGAGGCTCATCGAGCATGATGAGATCCGGATTTTTAATGAGAGCTCTTCCCAAACAAACCTTTTGTATCTGACCCGTCGACAATTGACGTGGTTTTCTCGAAAGAAGAGGTTCGATGCGAAGTTCTTTCGCCATATCCAAAACCCGAGAGGTTATAGAATCATAAGATTCCCTTTCGAGTTTCAAAGGAAAAGCGAGGTTATCGAATACCGTCAAATGGGGATAGAGAGCGAATTCTTGCATGACGTAGGAAAGCCTTCGTTCCTTATTGGAAAGGGTAGCGATATCCATGCCATTGCTATAAATCGCGCCATCGTAAGAAAGTTGCCGCGATAGCGCTCTTAAAAGAGTGGTCTTCCCCGAACCGGATTCACCCATAACGGCACTCACTTCACCATCGGGAAAAACAAGGCTCAAATCCTTTAAAGCAGGGTATTCCTCTTTTTTCTTTCCAAGATAAGTGACACTTAAATGTTCGATGCTTATTTCAGGCATAAGTTTATGATAGCTCACAAAAGAAAAAGAGGAAAAAGGCAAAAGCTTTTTTCTTGATATAGATAGCAATAACGGATAAATATTAAGACCATTTCGAGCTTTTTCGGACGATTGGCACGGTATTTTATTTTCTCTTTTCTAAGGAAAACAATAACAAATAGCCACTTGAAAATACCTTCTAAAAGGACATATTCCTAAGCGGCCGCTTTAAGAGAAAGCAAATCTCTTTTTGACTTCAGGATGTTTTTCAACACCAAAAGGCAATACAAACATGTTTCCGTAACCCATTTATATTGAAATGCTTTCATGGGAACAAGTTTAGGGCACGGTGGTTTATCATTATTGATACCTTTCCAACCACCAACCAAATGGCACATAAGAATGGCAAAATATCCCTCTATCTCACAATTTTCATAGCCTTGTCCAAAAAAGACTGGGACAGTTCGCCTTATCGCCTAATCCGCCTAGGATCTTTCTCCTTCTCTAACGTTTGCCTCTAGTGGCGATGACATCCGACAAAAAAGAGATTCGGCGATTCAAAGCCGCGCCTAAAAAGCTGCCCCTCATCTATTTCCTAAAAACCATATTTCCTTCTCAAAAGAGCGTTGGAATAAATAGAAACATCCTTGTATTTATCATTGTCATTTCTCTATCGGAAAAAACGCCATATTTCCATCTTGGCCCTCGCGAATCAAAGCGACACCTCTTTCGAACAGCCAAGAATGGCCATAACAAAAGACAAGGCGATTATTCTATGAGTTCCAAATCCTTGGCAAAAAAGAGAAGGTCGCCACCGCCCAACCCACCATCGCCTTCGACGAAACCATCCGCTCTTCCGAGCACCCTTTGAGGAGGCCGCGACTTTCCTCGCCCAGGCGAAGAAAACGGCGTATTCGCTCCCCTTCCCACTCCATTGGGTCGAAGGAGAGAGAAAAAAGCCCTTTCGGTAGTAAAATAGGCATGGTAGAGTCCTCCCTAAGCAAGTGGATTCGACCAAAAAACGCCGGCAATTCAGCGATTCCGGCGTCTTTTTCATTGGCCAGTCGTTTTTTGAACAGCCCCTTCTATTCCATTTTTCCGACTAAAACCGTTTGAGAGCGTTCTCTAATTTATCGTCAATGTTCCTTTTGCGGTATTGCCAATAATCTTGCCAGGTATCTTTTTCTGGGCGTCTTCGGTCGCGTTCTCTTGTCCAACATCTCGGCTTGCTTCCGTCTCGCCGATCTTAACGATGCCGTTATTCGCGCAACCGGTAAAAGTAACAGTATTAACCGCTCTACCAGCGATGCCGCCAACGCTCATAATGCCGGTGATGTTGCCATAATTGGAACACGAGTCGAACTTGACCCCGGCTTTGTTAGACAATCCGGCAATGCCTCCTAAGCAGCTATTGGAAGTTTGAGAAAGATTGACATAATTCATGCAATTAGAGATAGTCGCAACCTCATCGACGGAACCGACGATGCCTCCGCAGAAATTGCTGGTAACGTTGAAGGATGGCTGGGTCTTACCTTGGCTCGCTTCTTCTTTCGTATAGCCATACACGCAATTGGAAATCTTGCTCTTCCCCGTTCTCCCGACAATTCCACCTATTTTTTGCAAATTGCTTTCGCTCGTTATCGAACCATAATTCGAGCAACCATCAATGCTCCCGGTTGCATTTTTACCAACAATTCCGCCTATATAGGCTTGCGAGTCCTTAGTAGCGGAAATACTACCCGTATAGGTTATGTCCGCATAGTTTCTGGAATTGGAAATCATTTGTTTGCCATCGGCTCTTCCAACGATGCCGCCCAAAACGCTCTCAGTAACGTTTATCGCCCCATGATTTTCCAGATTGTCGAGAATGGTTTTAGAGGTGGCGTCACCATAAATAAATCCGACGATTCCCCCGACTGTGTCTTTCGCACTGACGCTGGCGTAATTTTTCACGTTGCTAATTGTCGCGTCGCTCACTAGCGCTGAAACGAGGCTTCCAGCAACAGATTCTTTCCCAAGGACGCTTCCTCTAATCGTCACATTTTCAAAGGACGCGTTATTGCCAGCATGCGCGAATAAGCCAGCTCGGTTTGCATCATCAGAGATGTCGATATACACTTCGTGACCATCCCCGTCGAAATGCCCCGAAAACGGCGTTTCATGCGATGCATCCGCGGAAGTGGTTACTTTGTTCGTCTCATCTCCAATATTTGCGGTCAGCTTAAAGTAGCGGTCCTTAAACATGTAGGTTTTAGTCGCCTCGGCAAATTCGTTCCAATCATTCAACGAGCTGATTAGAAACGGTTCTTGCTTAACACCGGAGCCTTCTAAGCCCCAGGACCAAGTCGCATCCCATTTATCGCTTTCGGAGGCCACTATCCCTTCATAAGTGCAATCAAATTCCAAAGTTAACTCTGTAAGCGTTACATCCTTTTCCTTGGCGAATAACATGAAATGTTCTCCACCCGTGGCTTCTAAGGCCACGCTATCTTTCGTGGCCACAGCCGACTGGTATTTGGAGATAACGTTTTTTGAGGTCGTTCCGCTCATAAACACGAAGTCGCCATTCGTTTTATAGCGAATCCCTTTTAAGTTATTGAAGCAGGTGAAATTCCTTAGATAGCCGCCTTTGGAAATATGGATTCCGTTTATATCGAAGGCTACTCCTTCGCCTTCGAAGGAAAAGGTATACCCATCGCTCACGAATTCTACCTTTCCTTCTTGTAAGACTTTGCTTTGGAGATTCGAAACCAAATCCATCGTCTTTCCTTTGTCCGAGGCCGCCTTGACGTAAAGCGGATCGATAGTCGATAAGCGGCCGAAAAGAGAAAAGCTAAAAACACCTATCGAGCCAATAGTAGCGCTTAAAAGCAGAACAACCTTTTTTCTCATATGAGCCTCCTTGGTTTTTTCGCATTGTCTACAAAAAGAAATGTCTTTTTGACCATGCGATGGCGGCGATCGATGCCAAGAATGGTAGGCAATGCGAACGCCTCCTCCTATAAAGCCATTATATTTAAGCGCTTACATAGCAACAAGTTTTGCAAGTGGTGTTTTACCATTATTGATACTATTTTTTTACAATAGACCGAATCGGAAAGAAAATTGATCTTTGGCAGAAACTCGTTAAATAGAAACCGAATAATCGCCAAAAATTCAGTTTTTATCGATTTTTTCTTGTCAAATCCAATTTGAATAAATGTAGCCTTAATCATTAGAAATATGAAAGCAATGGGAGAAATAAAGGATTGTAGGTTTGTGCTACAAACCAATGGGGTTTGGAAGGCGATTCTGAAGACCTGTTTGACGATATTTCCCCTATCATTCCCAAACCCAAGAAGAAGCCCTGCGAGGCCAGTGGCATTTCCCTCGTCCTCAAAGATGCATAGTGGCGATAAGGAAAGCGGCAACGCTCACAAACTTAGAACCATCCAAATTCGTTTGTATTGTCGCTCATGGGATTTTGCGCATTTAAGTCAATGCCAAAATGAGCGTCGACGCATCTTCGCTTTTCTCTTCGGAAGCCAAGTGGAGCAGCACTCGCGCGGCATCTCCCGTTGTCTTGTAAGCATGAAGGGTCTTCTAAGAAAACGACTTCCTTTTACTTTTCGGAAAGTAGCAAAAATTGAAATATCCTCTGCAAAATCCACATAAAAAATCTCCCAATCTTTCGACTGGGAGACTCTTATGTGCTTTAGAAGAAGCTACTTTTCGATAGGAGCAGCTGGCGTAATAACGACTTCATCCTTCTTAATGCCAACGACATAGGTATCTTTGGTATTCATTTCGCCTTTGACGATGGCGTTGGCCAAAGCCGTCTCAATCTTATCTTGTATAAAACGCTTAATCGGACGCGCACCATAAGTGGGCGAATAGGCTCTATCGATTATGTAGTCGGTAAGACCCTTATCCCAAACAACATGGTAGAAGTTCATCTCTAGACGCGTCGAAAGTTCACGGAGCATCTTCTCGACGATCTTCGATTGCACTTCTTTCGAAAGAGGATTGAAGTAGACGATCTCGTCGATTCTATTGAGGAATTCCGGTTTGAATGTCTTATGAAGCAAAGGCTCCACCATTTCCTTATGCCCTTCGAGAATGTACTCGGAGCCGAGGTTGCTTGTCATGATGATAATGGTGTTCTTAAAGTCCACAAGATGCCCTTGAGAATCAGTCAAACGACCATCATCAAGGATTTGGAGCAAGAGGTTAAACACTTCGGGATCGGCTTTCTCGATTTCATCGAAAAGAACGATGGAATAAGGATTGCGACGCACTTTTTCAGTAAGTTGCCCACCTTCTTCGTAGCCAACATATCCTGGCGCTGCGCCAATGAGACGCGAGACGCTATACTTCTCCATATATTCGGACATATCGATACGAATGATGTTGCTTTCGTTATCGAAGAGGGCTTCTGCCAATGCTTTGGCGACTTCCGTCTTGCCAACGCCAGTAGGCCCTAAGAACAAGAAGCTTCCAATAGGCCTATTGGGGTTTTGAATGCCAGCGCGTTGACGAAGGATGGCGTTAGAAACCAAACGAATGGCATCGTCTTGTCCGATAACCCTCTTTTCCAGGGTGTCCTTCAAATCAAGCACCTTCTCGCGATCGCCTTTTTCGATGCGTGACACAGGAATTCCAGTGACTTTTGCAACGATTTTCGCGATTTCTTCCTCATCTACCACTTCATTGACCAAGCGCTCTTCGCCCTTGCTACCTGAAAGCAAGTCGCGAAGCCTTTTCTCTTTTTCGGGAATAACCTTATATTGAAGCTCCGAAGCTTTTTGATAGTCGCCCTTCGAGAAATAGACGCCAAGATCGAATTTGTCTTTCTCGAGTTCGCTCTTCAAACTCTTCGCCTCATTGACTTCGCTTTTTTCCACTTGCCATTCTTTGGTAAGACGTTCGCTTTCGGCTTTGTCGCTTGCAAGCTCTTTCTCAAGGGAAGCAAGACGTTTTTTCGAAGATTCGTCGCTTTCTTTGGAAAGTTGCACCTTTTCGATCTCAAGGCTACGGATCTTCCGATTGATTTCATCGAGTTCCGTCGGCATTGATTCTATTTCGACCTTTATGCCAGCGCACGCCTCGTCCACAAGGTCGATTGCTTTATCGGGCAAGAAACGATTGGTGATATAACGGTTCGACAAAGTAGCCGCCGCAATCAAAGCACCATCCGTAATCTGAACGCCATGATAGCTTTCGAAACGCTCTTTGAGGCCACGCAAAATGGTAATGGTGTCTTCGACCGTCGGTTCTCCTACCAAGACGGTTTGGAAACGCCTTTCAAGCGCGCGGTCCTTTTCGATATATTCGCGATATTCGTTAAGCGTCGTGGCGCCAATGCAATCGATCTCGCCACGAGCGAGCATCGGTTTTAACATGTTTGAAGCATCCAACGCGCCATCGGTTCTGCCTGCGCCAACAATCAAATGAATTTCATCAATGAAAAGGATGATTTTGCCATCGGATTGTTTGATTTTGTTTAGGACCGCTTTCAAACGTTCCTCGAATTCGCCTCGATACTTCGCGCCTGCAACCAAGGCACCCATATCAAGTTCATAGATCTCTTTGTCTTTGAGGGTGTTTGGCACATCGTCTTTGACAATACGCTCGGCTAAGCCTTCCACAATGGCAGTTTTGCCAACGCCAGGTTCACCGATGAGAATGACGTTGTTTTTCGTCTTTCTTGCGAGTATTTGGATTACTTTTCGTATTTCTTCGTCTCGTCCAATGACGGGATCGATCTTTCCGGACTTTACTTCCTTATTCACATCCCTGCCAAATTTGTCGAGTATATTTTCATCTTGGGAATAGTCCTCCATTCCTTGGTTCATGTCGTTCATAAATTGCCCTCCTTTCGAGGCCAATTCCCATTATAATAAACAAATTAGCACTCGCAAGTGTTGAGTGCTAAATATTTTATTCTTCTGGTGATATAATTCTTTCAATTTTCGTCAATGAAATATAGCTTTTTTAGAAAAAAAGGGATACTCTTGTCACGTCTATGAAAAAGAAACTCATTATCGTCAGCGCCCCGCCAGCCAGCGGCAAAACCTATATCAGCAAGAAATTGGCAGAAAACCTCAAACACGTCGTCTATCTCGATAAAGACGATCTGGTACCTCTAAGCAACGTCGCTTATAAACTCACTGGAGAGCCCCTTAAAAGAGAAGGGGAATTCTTTGAAAAGAACTTAAGGGATGTGGAATATCAAGTGATACTGAATCAAGGCCTTGAAGCCTTGGAGTACGAAGACATCGTTCTTATTAACGCCCCTTTCTCAAGGGAAATCCGTAATCCTGAATGGGTCAAGATGATGCGGGAAAAACTCCAAAAGGAATATAACGCCGTCTTGGCTATCATTTGGGTCACTTGCCCAATCGCGGTCGTTCATCAAAGGATGGTTGCGAGAAATAGCCCTCGCGACGTCTATAAGCTCAAGGATTGGGACAATTACGTAGCAAGCCAAAACTTCAGCACTCCGACAGAGCTCTATCAGGAAGGCGACCCATATAGTCTTATCCTCTTCGATAATAGCAATGACGCAACCTATGAAGCCTCGATGAAACGCACCATCGATTTGCTTGAGGAAAGAAATTAGTTGAAAGAATAAATAATTCATTTTGATCGTCTTCTATCAGGCGGTTTCGACCGCTTTTTTGTTTGCAATAAAAACAAGGAAATCATTCCATTGTCAAGCTTATTGATGAGCCGATGTAATTATTTGTTTCTTTTGATTAATGCCGTATGTTAGGTCTCGATGCACTGGTTTTACATTAAATGTACCACCTCATCAATCTTTATTCGATTTTTGGTGCCTTTTGGCACTTAAAATATAGACCAGCGAACTTTTAAGCGTCCCGAAATAAATTGAACGGGCAAAACAATGGGTTCCTTGCGTCTTTTGGAACGCTTTGAAAAAAAGAGAATAGGTCCTGTCTGTATTTCATTCGATAAAAACCTACTTTGCGCTTTTGATGTTTTTTAGGAAGAGAAACCGAAAAAATCTTTTCTCATTCGGCCACTTTAGCTACCTTTTTCTCATAGTCGAGGCACGTATATCTTTTTCGCAAACGTTTCCGGCTTTAACAGCATGAAAAGCAAAATCGCGTAGAAATGGCATCCTTATAGTTCGTAAATAGAATAAGCTAGAATGGTTTGGATAATTAAGGTTTCGCTTCTTGCCACTTTTTCCTGCAAGGTGATACAAAATAAACACGCTTTTCTGTCGCGTCAAAACAAAAAGAACTATAGGACGATTAGATCCCTATCCACCATTACCAATCTAACGAATCGATGTTTGTTAAGAAATCTAAGAGGCTTATTCTCAAGAAGCCTTCTTTAGTTCGATAAGGCAGCCCTTCGTCCTTAACGACGATGACCTTTTTAAACGAATCAGGTATGTTCCTGAGAGATTCATATTCTTGGTTCTTCTTTTCCTGGCTGTCTATTGTCAAAGCCACCTGAACATAATAAGTTTCGTCCCCTTTATTGGCGACAAAATCACATCCCGTATCAATATTTACATATATCCAATTCCCATTTTTGTCTTTCCGGTCGGTTTTCTTTTTGGTGGAAACGACACCAACGTCGACATTGAACCCTCGATATCTAAGTTCGTTATAAACGATGTTCTCGATAAGATCGGTTTCGTCAACATCTCGAAAATTCAAAGCGGCATTTCTGATGCCGACATCTTCAAAATATATCTTGTAAGGCGTGCCGATGTAATGACGCCCCTTTACGTCATATCGAAGGGCCTTGTTAAGCAAGTACGCTTCTTCAAACCACGATATATAATTCCCTATTGTGTCATTTGTTAGATCAACATTATAAACGCCCTTACAAGTCTTTTCGATTTTCGAAGGATTGATAGGGGTTGATATCATCGAAGCAATGACGTTTAAAGTCTCGTTTAAGTTATTTACATTCACATTGGGATGCCTATCCTTGACATCCTTGATATACGTTTCATTTAAAACTGAGATAGTTTGTTTAGCCTTTTCAACTTCGCTTTTTTGTAACTGAACAAGAGGGATTCCACCATATCTCTCGTACATCTTTAAGCCCAAGCTATCGTCGTAATCGGTTCCGCTTAAAAATTCAAAAAAAGTCAATGGCAACAAATGTATCCTATCCCCCCTGCCGCCAAATTCGGTGTCCACTTCACTCGATAAAAATCTCGAATTGCTCCCAGTGACGTAAACATCGTAATTTTCGTGTCTCAATAGCCCATTAAGAACTCTTACGAACTCATCTAAATTTTGTATTTCGTCCAGCAATAAATAATACTGCCCATCCCCAATAGCCAAATCTCGGATGTGCAAAAGAAATTTTCTATTGTTCACTAATTTTTGGTTGTTCTTATCTATCACCGTTGGTTGATCTGGCAAATATTTATCTAGCAACGCTATATCTTCGTCATTATCAAAAGCAAACCTAATAATGTGATTGCCAGGGACGTTTTCTTCCTTGATTAAATAAAACCTTTTCAAAAAATAGAACTATAGAGCATTCTTTTTGGGTCTTCC
>ERZ808240.568-NODE-568-length-47569-cov-4.808036_pt1 | contig 47569 bp, 42 predicted proteins | sample MGYA00521084_ERZ808240 | MGnify/ENA primary metagenome ERZ808240 (study PRJEB31516, sample SAMN03275571) | gut metagenome | biome: mammalia-associated habitat; material: feces | host: Papio cynocephalus | place: Kenya | collected 2012-08-06 ...
CAGTCGATTTCCGCGTTTTTCAGAATTTCAAAACAGCAAAGCCCCTGCTCAAGGGGCTTTTTTCGGGTAGGGTATTGTAACAGCTAAATGATATGCACCCCGCTAGGGCCCCAGGGCTTTTCTTATGCATGTTTTCGCCATTGTAACAGCTAAATGATATGCACCCCGCTAGGGCCGGCAAAGGTGAAGAAGTACAGCATCAATTATTGTAACAGCTAAATGATATGCACCCCGCTAGGGCGGGTTTTGTTCGGGTTGACTGTCCCCTTGGATTGTAACAGCTAAATGATATGCACCCCGCTAGGGCCCAGTGAAACACCACAAGACGGTCGCCGAGATTGTAACAGCTAAATGATATGCACCCCGCTAGGGCCCTCAACGCGGTCGAGAGCATCGAAGAAGTATTGTAACAGCTAAATGATATGCACCCCGCTAGGGCAGTGTGGCCTGTGACCGTCTATGTCGTAGCATTGTAACAGCTAAATGATATGCACCCCGCTAGGGCACTTGCACAAGCAAGCAGCTTGAAATAACCATTGTAACAGCTAAATGATATGCACCCCGCTAGGGCAAACACGGCTTGATTTCCGGTTTCGGCAAGATTGTAACAGCTAAATGATATGCACCCCGCTAGGGCAGCTCGATTTGGCGGACCATGTCGAACGGGATTGTAACAGCTAAATGATATGCACCCCGCTAGGGCTTAACGCAGCACCATTGCTCTATGTTCATGATTGTAACAGCTAAATGATATGCACCCCGCTAGGGCCTAGATGCCTCAAGGCTTTGAGTTCAAGCGTCTTAATCGGAACCGATATCTAGTCAGACTAGTCAGAAGAGATCATCGATGGTAAGCGGTTCATCAGATGGTATATCGAGCGGCTTCATATTAAGTCTTTTGTTTCTATCACAGTTGATTGCGTTGATATCCTCAGCAACGGCTGTATTGTTTGCGATGATATCGTCGATTGACATACGGGAGGCAGGGGGTTCAAGGCCGTATGTCTCGAGAAACGAAATCAAGTCGGGATTACATTTTTCGAGTGTGCACTTAACGCAATAGTTGTCGATGGCGTCAATCAGTAAGGATGCGCTTTGGTCCAACGTGAACGGATTGATATAAATTGCTTTATCGAATTTAAAGAGGTCCGATTCCTTCCCAAAGATAGCTGCAATTGGAACAGGGTCACCGATTGATTTATCGTTAAGCTCGCTCTTGCTTAGCGATTGCAGACTGGCTGGAACGAGAAGATGGTTGAGAGGATCTTTATCCGAATCACAAACTGCACCTAACGTAAAGCAAATCTTATCTCCAGAAATCCACTTCTCAGCAGAAACGAGTGTTCTATTCAGATCAGGATTCGAGATTACGGAGGCCGTGAACGGAAAGTCTTGAAAATCCTTAAACACTGAGAACTTCTTTTCGGCTTCCAACGATAGGTTTTTGCCGATATCTCCCGGTGTCAATTGGTCAACTAGCGCCTTGTTGTAAATCCTTCGGGCGGCCTTCTGGTCACGAGGCGACCTGACACCAACGAGATGCAGGAAGTTCTTGCGTCGGCAGGATAATGTGAACATCTTGCCGTCGGGATCTGCTCCGTAGCAGATGAGAAACGATTTGCCTTTCAACAGCATGTCATATGCACGGGCGCATTCGCAGATGTTGCGAATATCATCATTGCTCGGTGTTCTATATTTTCCGATTCTGCTCATAGAGACCTCCGTTCAAACCCAAGGGTCTCACAGTGCATTACGCGAGCTAAAAGTCCTGCCGCTGCGGCATGGCGACCTGCACACAAAAAAGGACGCCCGAAGGCGCCCGAAAGAGTCGTTATGCGGTTATCCAGCTCGCCTGCTCGTCTGCCCAGGTCATGGGCGACAGTCTGCGTGGCAACGGTCAAGGCCACGCCCTCCAAAGCTGCGTTGACGCACACCGCAGCAAACGTCGAGTTTACCGGCCGCATCCGGGTTCCGAAGAACATCTACACTATACTCGAAATCTCCTGCGAGATCAACCTAAAACCGCAGACAGCACGCCGAGTGCATTACAGACAGCGTGCGCCTCGACGCTCGCCCAGATTCCCTCGCGTTCCGCCAGCTCGCCGAGGACTAACCCGCAGACAAACGAATAGACCATCTGCACAGGCTCCGTATGACACGTGGCGAAAAGCACCGCCTGGGAGACGATGCCCCACCGCCTGCCCGCGAGGTCCTTGAAGCCCGCCTGCGTGAACCCGCGGAACGTGATCTCCTCGACCAGCGGTGCCAGCAAAACGCTCGACACGGCGCCGGCCGCTCCGAAGACATACTCGGAGACGGGAGAGTCCCCGAACCCGCCGACGGTAAGGATGAACAGAGAGCTGGCGGCCTGCATAAGCACACCGACCCCGGCCGCTGCGAGCGCCGTGCCCGCCGACGGCCTGCCGATACGCCCCGTGCTGCAGATCCCGCTGCGCCAGAGCAGCGCGATCCCGGCAAGCGAGGCGATCTGCCCCGCGCACTGCGCAACCCCGGGATCGGCTCCGACGGCAAGAGCCGCGCGCCCTCCGAGGTTGAGCAGAGCGAGATAGCTGATCGTCGGCAGGCACGCCGGAGCGATACGCGTGAGGCTACTCCTCATCGAGCTCATGCGGCTCCTCCTCGTCGGACTCCTCTTCCCAGAGGTCGTCGACAGGCTCGTCCGAGCCGAAACCAAGGATGCACATGAAGACGCAGGGGAGGAGCACCAAACCGATTGTGAACGGGATGCCGCGGTCGAACGCCTGCGCAAGCCGGTAGCTCGTCACGATCCCGAGAACGAACGATGCGATATAGCACGCAACGGCCAGTCCGGTCAGAAAAGGCACGCAGGGCAGCACGAGGCCGCCGACAGAGCACGCGATGCTCGCGATGGCGAGCGTCTGCCCACCAGTGGGCGCAACGACGCACCACGTGGCGTAGAACGGTACCACGGCGCCCCAAGCGGGCTCGTCGAGCTTCTTGCACACCTTCGCCGTGCCAACTATCTGAACGATTGCACAAAGGCAAATGACGATTACGATAAGTGCAACGACCAGCAGCGCTGCCGTCGCGGCGGTGGCGTTCCCCATGGTGGGATCGACCCCGAACCCAGAATCAAGATCTTCGACGCTACCCACGGTGACCTCGCCTCACAAACCGAACCGCAAGTATCCCGCAAACTGCCAGCACACTCAGCGCGGCGATACCGACAGCACGGGCGCCACACCAACCCTCATCAAGGCCGACATCGAGGTCACCGTCCGCAAACCCAAAGTCCTCCAGCTCGGCTTCATCGAGCTTGCGCCCGACGCCGACCTCATAGCCGAACTCCGAAAGCGCGGACACGGCAGAATCCAGAACCGCCTTGTCCTGCTCGGACCATCCATCGGTCGGGGGAGTGACGATGAACACGAAATGTCCGTGCATATCCTCTTCGTCTGAGCACCAGAGCGCATTGCTCTCAAGCAAAGGCTTAACGAGCCTATAGGCCTCCGCCTGCGTGAACATGGGCTCGGTTGCCGAATCAGACGGGGGACAGATGACGATGACCCTCTGTTGAGCCGTGGGGTAGGTTTTACTCTCGGCCATGTGAACTTCCTTTCAAATAGGCAACGTCCCCAACATACCGAAAACCTCAGCGACCCCCTAAAGACCTGCCGCAGCGGCATCACATATCGCAACGTCCGTACATACGGGTATCCGTGCTCACCTACATACCGACCCACGATTGGAAATCGTCCAAATCGGCCTGAACCCAAACGGGGAGCCCGATAAAGGTTCCCCGCAGGTAAGACTCGGATTGCAGCTCGCTGAACCAAGCCACGACTCCGTTAGCCCTTATAACAACTCGGTTGAGCGAGTTTGGAACAGCTGTAGAACATATAGGACGTGTCGGTGACGTTGGAGGTGTCGAGTTTTGAGAGATCTACCTTTTCGAGCTTTTTAAAATCACTAAACCAGTGAGCAGTGCGTTTCGGTCTAATTCCGTCGTCGACGCAGCGGTCGGCTTGACGACGTCATCATCCTTTGGTTTGGACGCGCCTGGAGTAACGTTGCCGATGCCGTTTGAGACGACGTTGAACTGATTCTGGATCGCCGCGGCGAGGGCCGGGCCAACCTTGATCACGGCAAAGGAAATTACAGCGATGATAAGGGCGTACTCTATCAACGATTGAACAGAGGCCCAAAGCCTGTTTCGAGGCTTTTTTTGTATTCCCAGAGTTTATGGAGCGACCATCTCTTTCTCCATCTCATTTTCATTCGGTTTCACTTCGCGCGAGCGCTTCCTTGGAATTCAAGTTCGCCACGATCGTTGTCGTCACCGAGGTCGGAGTCGTAACCGAGCTCCTCAATAATGCGGCGTGCCGCCAGAAGCGCTCGCGCGACCATTTCGTTTCCCCATCCCCAGATCGGAGGGCGTAGAACCATCTCGTACCAACCGAGGTGTACGGGACCTGCCCAATGCTGATCCACCACCTCGATGCCGTTATGTTCAAACATCGGCTGCACGAGCCTCCCAGCCGCCTCCTGACTCATCACGAGCGGGGTCGTTGTACGTACGCCCCTTCTCTCGTTGATGCGGATGGTCACGAGATGCCTATCAGATGCCATGTCTTTCTTTTCGCACTCGCGCATCATTTCTTTCCCTTCTTCTTGTCATCGAACACGAACCCGACCTTGCCGGTCTTCGCGTCCTCGAGCTTGAGCTTCGCAGAGAACTCCTTGCCCGCCTTCGACTTGAACCCCGAGATCGTGCCCGTCTGACCGCTCTCTATGAGCTTCTTCGCCTGCGCGGCGGTCAGCTTCTTGCCGGCCACGGTCTTCCAAAGCTCGAACCCGCAGCCTGCGACCCGTTTCCAAGTCCCGTCCTCGCCCTTCTTCACGCGGTTCGACGAGCAGCTGTACGTCCTGAATTTCGACCCGCGGTCCAAAACGTCGTCGCCGCAAAGCGGGCACTTCCCGATAACCTTGGCGCCACTCGCCCCGCCGAGGTTCCCGAGCTTCGCCCCGTTCGCCTTCATGACCTCGAGGTCGTGCGCGACCATGTCCGTCACGCTGTTGACGACGCGCTCCGGGTCGATTTCGAAACGCCCCACGGCCTCCATGTCAGAGAACAGCTTCTCGGTCGCCTCGGGGGATGCTATCCGGCATCCGTCGAGCAGCTTATAGCTCACCGCCCCGCAATCGGTAAGCCCCAGCGTGCCCTTCTTCTCGACCATGAGCGCCCGGTCCTCGTTCTTCGTGATCTCGGCCAAGGTCGAGGTCCTCGTGGCGCCGGTGCCCACGTTGTACTTCTCCAGGCGCCTCGTGAGCCACTTCATGGTCGGCTTCTGCGGACGCTTGTTGGCCCCCTCGAAACAGAACGGCTCGGCGCTCTTCCCGAGCTCGGCGGAGTTCTCCTTCTCGGCACCCTCCTGCGCCTCTTCCTGGGAGGCGTCCGAGTCGAAGATCGCCTTGAATCCGCGCGAGATCGGCACCTGCGTGGACCCCGTGTACTCCGGAAAATCCGCGACGTGCCCCTTGACGAAAAAATACTCATAGTCCTCTGCGAGCATCGCGAGGTAGTTCTTGGCAAGTACCATATAGATGTCGCGGGCCGGCCTACCGTACTTGTCGAGCGCGGCGAGCGACGCCGGCACGTTGGTGCCTGGCCGATTCGCACCATGCGCGCCGCCCTCCTTGACATGGGTCTTCCGTGCCGTGCGGTGCGAGCATACCGCAGGGTCGACCCCCACGACCGCGCAGATCCTGTCGACGAGCGGTAAGAGCTCCTCGAACTGCTCCGGCGTGATCTCCTTGTCCTCGGTGCGCGGATAGCTAACGACCTGGTCCTCGTACATCTTCTGGTAGCAATCCAGAACGTCCTTCGGCTTGTGCCCGCGGCGGGCAAGCATCGCCGACAGTCCCGCGAGGTCGAGGAGCTTTCCCGGTGCCTTGTGCTTCCTCTCGCGCGAGTCCTCGACAACTTCGGATGCATGAAGCGCCGTCAAATCGACCTTGTCGGCGGAATCAGCTCTCCATGCATCGCCCTCTTCATAGCTCCGTGCGAACACGTTGCCGTTCTCATCGCGGAAACGCGCCTCGAAGAAGGGTTTCTTGACATACCCGTTGTACGCTGCCAGCTGGTCACCTGTGAGCTTCACCATCACGGACTTCAGGCGCCCCTCGCGCACCACGGTGCGGAAACCGTGCTCCCGCGCGATGCAGCTGGCCGCTCGTACGAACTGCATGGAGGCGAGGTCCCACCGCTCACGCACGGTGGCCTTGACGAAGTCTCCGTCCTCGTCCATGGAGGGGAGTACCTTCCGCTCCCTGAACGCCTTCTGAACGCTCTTCGGCGCCTCGTCGGTGAAGTACATGCGCGAGGTCCTACCGGACCATCCGCACCATTCGAGCGCCTCCCAAGCGAGCAGCTCGCCCTCGCCGGACGGGTCCACATCGGTCGCGATGGCGACCTCGTCGACACCGTCGAGCTCGTCCTTCAGGTTCGTCAGCACGTCCTTGCAGTCCTTGCCGACGCCCTTCTTCCAAGCGAACTCCGAGAGGTCCCAGGGCAGCCGCTCGAGCGACCACTTCTTCATCTCGTCGGACTTGTCGGCAGGCACCTGCTTCTCGGGGGAGAGGAGTCCCAGGACGTGCCCTCTCAGGGCAGCGATCTTGAACTCCTCGCCGTCATAGCTGCCCGACGTTCCCCCGAGCGCTTTCGCGAAGTTCCTCTTCGCGCTCGGCTTCTCCGCCAGAACCAGAATCATGCATAGTCTCCTTCATGGGATCGTCTTGCCTTGGCAACTCGTGTCGTGCCTCGGGTTTCGATTCGATTGCGAACGGATTTGCCTCCATGTAGGCGGCGTCGATGCTCCGCGCGTTGAGGACGGATCGGAGTAGCGGACCCTCGTCGCACCCCATCAGCCAGTCTGCGGGCACGCCGAGGGTCATGGAAAGCCGCAGTATGCAATCGAAGTTGGGGAACCTCGTCCCCGACATGTACTTCTTGAAGCTGTCCTTGCTCATCCCGCATTCGCGTCCGAGGTCGAACAGGTTCCGATACCCGGCGGCTTGCGCCGCCCTCCGGAGGCGCGACTTGAACCGCGCCTTCCGGAGTTCGATGTCGCGCTCGACATCAGCCTTGGCGGCGCCCATCGCTATCAACCGCCAAGTACCTGGCGGGCGATGGTCGTCGATTTGGTAAGTGTCAGTGCCAAAACAAGGCATGAGGCAATGAGCTTAATCAGAGTCGTGCCAAGTTTTCCCACCGCAAGACTTTTAACACCGAAGTCACCAAGAATGGAGACGGTGATGAATGGGAAAAGGTAAAGAACAACTACCATTACAACGCCGGCAAGGCAGAGGGCAAGGAAGTTCCTTATATAACCCCAGCCCCAGCTACGCGTCTCATCAAACCCAAGGCAAGCAAAGGGAATAGGAGCAAAGAGAGCCATGACATAGATTTCAATAGCGCGGCCAAGCATCATTGCATAGGAAATGACGATGGAAATCATGCAGAGTACCCAGGCAATTAGGCAGTATACGAGGGCAAGAAGGCCATCGACGGGGCCCGAATTATCGAAGTTGATTAAAGTGTCCTTAGTGCCCCAGTCGGTAAGGTCTTTAGCTGGGGTATTTCCGAAACCGCTAGCGGTTGAAGAAGCCTTCTTAATGACATCGAGGACTAGGGTATAGAAGTCCTTTACTATGTCCACACCGTGACGGACCATGTACATCATGATTGCACACCAGACAAAGAGGGCAAAAACCTCACGAACTGAAGGCATCATTCCACCGCCCTGATCCATCTTCTTCGCAATTTTAAGGAGCTGGAGCAACATGCCCATAGCGAGTAGCGTGGCGGCGACGGGCTTCACAGCGGCATTGGAAACGCTGGTAACCAAGGATGACATGCTGAATTTGCCTTGGTAGGATCCCAACATGTTGTCGAAATCCTTTAAAAGGTCGGACGTTTTGGCAGCATCGGAAATCTCAACGAGCATGTCCTTGACAACTGAGTTGCATGCAGGTGAAAACAGCGCGTTGTTGATTGCATCAAAGAGTTTACTCACGACGTCGTTCCACGCATCACCAATAAAGTCAAGTACTCCCGCATGGGCGCTGTTTGGGAAGATAAGCGTAATCAGGCCGCACAAGAGCATCGTGCAGGTAAACGTAAATAGTACATGGCTAATCATTGGGATGCGAATAGATGAAAGGTAATTTTTTAATTTAGCGGAAGACTCTCGAAGACTCCTGCTGACGCAGTTGACAAGCCCTTGTTTCTTCGCATAGTCAAGTGCGAAGTTTCTCGACTCTATAGCGTTCATATCTGATGTGGCACAAGCTGTCACTGTATCTCAGCCTCCTCGAACTCATGTGTATCGGTGTGGTAGGTAACGTTTACACGAGGTATCGAATCGCTTTCCGAAACTCTCGTAGTTTGAATACCGAACGAGAATGAAACTGCGTTGGATGAATACATGAAGGTGACGTCGCCGTCCCAGATAAGCTCGGTAGCTGTCGCATGATTTGCAAGGAGATATTCAATAAGCGATTGCTTAAGCGCTTTCGTCCTACCGTCGATGGCCTTGGAGAGGTTGGGGTCATCCAAAGCGGAAATCGTTACATTTTCAGCGCTACGGTTGTTGGTGTAACCGTTCGCATTTTTGAACAGGTCACAGGTGAGCTGATAATAGGTATCTCCACCTTCGCCGTTGGCGGCGGGATTAACCGTTGACAGTTTAAGGATATGGTCTTTACCTTTGCCGTCCACGATGGTGAAGAGTTTATAGCTGACTGCTCCCGTCTGATCGATGTTAAGTTGATCAGAGGCCGTGATGGCAAAGGTGTTCACGGTTTTCTTCACCACGGGTTTTGAACTCGAGGAATCGGTATCGGAATGGGTTTCAGTGAACACACCATCTTTTATATCGAGCGCTCCAGCATCATCAACTGCCGCCCACTTGATGTTCTCCAATGTCTCTATAACCGATTTCGTTTCATTGGAGTAATTTCCGATGACCGATTTCTGTTCGTCCGTTAAATTGACCTTTCTCGTCTTGCTCTTTTTCCCAGATTGAATCTCCGAAGCCGACTGCTCCTGCTGCTGCGAGGAACCGTCCCCGTTGCTGTGCGCCACACACGATGTGAGGCTGTTCATCGCGATGAACAGCACGACGGCCGCCACGCCGGCGACGATCATCGTGTTGTTCTTAGCGAACTCGATAAGTTTGTTCATCCTGTCTCCTTGTCGCTAGTAATTTCCTATTTCGAGAGGTCGATTCCACCGATCCAGCCCCATTTGACGCCGGATCCCGTTCCGTAGAATGCGATGAAGTTCTGTAACGATTTTTTGGTGATCGTTCCCTCGTTACTCATGACGGTGTTGTTGCCGACGTATACGCCGACATGCCCGTAGAGCAAACCAGGCGAGCCGGTACCGTAATGCGATGAATCGGCGACGATCATGCCGACTTTCAGCTGGCTGCGGTCGGCGCTACGGCACCAGGCGTTGTACATATCGCACGCGTTGCCGCCGTAATAGCCGACGCCGGCGTTCTTGAACACATTGGTAACCCAAGCCGCACACCAGTTAAGACCGGGCGAGGGCGTTGAGTAGCACGCATTGACGACGGCCTGCTGGCGAGCCGTGGCACCCGAAATCTGCGGCGCGCCTGAACCTCCACCGTGATCTCCGTCTCCACCGGAGTCCCCACCGTTTTGAAGCGCATCGTAGTATCTCTCGGCAGCTTCATATCGAACTTTAAGGCGCGGGTTGCCGGCAACTTCCCAGCCGTACGTGAACTCACGCACGGCCTCTTTCAAATCGCTTGTCGACATGAACTTGTCTTTAGAGCCTCCGACATGGGTGCCGGGAGTCGGATCCTCGGAATTGTCTCCGACACATTGATACAAAATCAATTTGCGGCCGGTTTTTTCATCGTAAGTAATGCCGACGGCGTAATTATTGCCGCCCCACGACCCCCAGATATCATGGTCCCAGAAGAAATCAAGCTGAACGTTAACATCAGTCCACGGTTTACCGACAGATTTGGCATAGTTTACCAAGTTGGTATGGCGACCGCCTGTCCACTGACAAAGACCGAGGCCGTTGGCTCCTTCGCCGCCGCCTTCATCAGCCCCCGTTTTCATTCCACTCTCAGCATACATGTTGCCCATGATGGCTGCGATTTGGAGGTCAGGTAGCCCCTTCTCCTGGAAGAACTCGGCCACTTGCGTCTCGACCTCGTTGAGACCTTCTACCTTTTTCTTCTCTCCGCCGCCGGAAATTAGCACGACAAATAAACCAACAAGGATGACGATCGCAAGTACCGCAACGATGACGAGACCCGCAGAAGACAACAGCGAGGCTATAGCGCTTACGATTTTTTCGATAATCGTTGATATGGCCTTGGCGATTTTCGCTCCGATTTTCGAGGCGGAGTTACTAAGTTTTTGGGCAAGGGTCGCTCTGGACTCGCCACCAAAGGTGGCTTTGATTTTTTGCGCGATGTTCATCGACCTGCGCTGCATCAAGTTTTTCATAGCGCTCTTCTGCGCATTGCCGCTGACCGCGTCGGCTGCTTTCTTCTCCGCAGCAGTCTGGAATCCCTTGCTACTGACCTTCTCGGAAACATTGGCGACCTTTTTCGCCTTTTCACGGGATGTCTGGACCCTCTTAACGGTATTCTTAATGTCTTTCGCAGAACGAACCGCACCGATTGCCGAATTGATATTCGAGTCCTCGTCTTCGTCGGCATATCCGCTGAGCACGGCACCGGCGATGGCAGTGGCCTTACTGCCCTTTCCGTGATGCGCTTTGATGGCACGAACAGTATTCATGCCGCCTCGAACCGACCCGCGCACCATCTTGCCGCCAGCCGAATCGTCACCGATCGAGTTGACGGCCGCGTTCACGAGCGCCGATTTGCCCGCCGACACGAAGTTCTGAGCGACCGCCGCCTGCCGCTCCGCTGACGTGATGAACTCGGCTGCCTCCTGATGGGCAGCAACCAGCTCATCGGAGGCCTTCTTCACCTTCTGCTTTTCCACAACGACCTTGCGAGCCGCCGACCGCACGTTGGCGGGCGCAGCCGTGGCGCTCTCCACGGCCGCGACGCCGCTCGCGGCGGCGACGCCGCGGCCCTCATACGTTGCGGTATGCCCGGACACCTCGCCGGCCGAGGCCTTGCCCTCAGTCGACTTGCCGCCCTTGGCACGCCGAACACCGACGCGTCCGGCGGCGTCACCGGCCGCCTCGCGCTCCGAAGACGACATGAACCCGAAGTCACGCGAATCGCTGACACCGGCCGCATCCAAGCCGTCGATGCCGGTCTCCATGCCCTGCTTGAAACCTTCGGCGCGTTCCGAACCATCGGAAAAGGCTGCGGCGGAAGGCCCCTCGGAGCTCCAACGCGAGTCCTCGAGCGTCTCGAGCGCCGACTGCTCTGCGGCGGCGTAATCGCTCTTCGCTTGAGTGTAGGCCTCCTTGGCCTGGTCGATGTTCTCCTGGATCTTCTTGCTGACGTGGGCATGCTTGATATGGTCGTCCTGGGCCTGTCCGGGGCTACTCATGCCCTCGGTCATACTCCAGGCCGAGGTCTGCTTATTCGCAGACTGAAGGCCGGCGCCCGCCGTGTTGGCGAACGACTCCTTCTTCTCCTCGGTTCCCTCGAACCCGCCCTGTTGAGCGAAATCGACGGTGCCGACGTTTCCAGCCCCGGCGCCCTGCGGTCCGGGCTGGTGCATCTGCTGCGAACTCGGCGCATGGCTTTCCGACCCACCGGTCGTCGAGCCGAGCTCTTCGCTTTTCGCGGAGAACCCGAGACCGGAGATCTTCTCGTCCCCCGACGGTCCGCCGGAGAACCTATCCGCCGCCGAAGTGTCCACCGCGACGGCATTCATATTGCTGAACTCGGAACTCTTGCGAACTCCGAACGTATCGAACTGTTCTCCCTTGTTCGACATGGCGGACATCGACATGTCGTGTCGATCCGCCTCAGAGTTGAACGGGTCCATCCCCATGGCGAGCGGGTTCGCAGCCTGGGGCGGCAGCACGTCCGAGCCGGGTGCAGATGTCCCGCCCGAAACGTTGAACCCGCCTTGGTTCTGCTCGAAACCAAGGTCGCTCGGTCCCTGTTCGAACCCAGTGGGACCCGTACCGAAAGTATCTTGTGTAGCGCCAGTAGACATGCCGCCACCGAGCGGTACGCTCGGCTGCGGCCCCGACTGTGGCCCGTAAACGTGTTGAGACCCGAAGCTCGTTTCGTTGACGTTACTCGATGCCTCGGGCATCGGCGAAGACGTTGACGGGTCCCCGACCCCGGCTGCGGAATGTCCGGTTGTCGATGCCAACGGCTCGTTTTGCGATGTGAAATCGAGGCCCGCCATACGACTCTCGGGCGTTACCCCACCGGAAAACTGGTCGGCAGCCGAATTGTCGATGACGACGGCCTGTGCACCGGACAGTCCCTGCGCCGCTCCGACGCCTGCGTCGTCGATGCGGTCCGCCTGTGTGGACATATGGCTCTGCGCGGCCTCGTGACGGTCCGCCATGGAATCATAAGGGTCTTTCAGCACCTGAAGGGGAGGCAGCACGTCATCCGCCGGGGGAGTGGTCCCTGCCGCCGGGGCGCCGTCCGCATTGAAAGGTCGCCAGCCGCCGTCGGCTTGGCGCTGCCTGTTCTCGTCATCGGGCGCAAAGCCGTGCCCTCCCTTGTTGAAATGGTCTTCCTGAGACATCCGGTCTCCTCTGCCAAACAGATGCTATAGGTCGCAGTATGCGCCGCATGGCGCATGTAGACCGGAGTTCTGCCGCGGCGGCATACCCCGGTCTACACATTTCGATTTGCTATTGCGCAACCGATCCATCGGAAGCCCCCTCGGGGGCCTCCCCGCTGCTTTCCGACGTGGCGGCGGGGGCGCCGTCGCCGTTCGCGGCATTGCGCTTCTTGCGCTTTCGGCCGCGGGTGCGCTTCCTGCGGCGGAACTCGTCCTGCGGGCGAGAGGTATCGAGCTTGCGGCCGTGAGCGTTGGCCTCGAGTGCCTCCTTGGCCTTCTTCTCGGCCCACTCGTTCGGGTCCGTGGAGAAGAGTTCGTAGAGGTGGTTGTCGGTCGGGAACTCGCCCTTGATGGGGATACGCGCGGACCCGAAGACCAGAAGACCCCAGCCGCGCGGAGCGCCCTCGTCGATGCAGGAGATTTCCTGAGGGGAGAGGCCGAGCGCGTTCGACCAGTAATCGCGGTCCTCCTTCGACTGCTTGAGCAGCATGATGAAGTCGGAGTTCTTGACGATGGCGTTCGCGTCCTGGTTGCGGATCATCGACTCGGTCGACTGCGTGATGCCCGTCAGGTACATGCCGAACTTGCGGCACTCGTTCGCGAAACGACGGAAGTAGTTGAGGACGCTCGGGTACTTGAACAGCGACTCCATCTCCTCGATGTAGAGCCACGTGCGGCGCCCCGCATCGAAGTTGCGATACATGATGTTGCGCACGGTCTCGCAGAAGGAGATCAGCGCGAATACGAGCATCGAGTCGGGAACTTCCTTGAAGTTCAGGCCCACCGTCCTTGCGGACAGGTCGAGGTTCGTTTCGTGGTTGAAGAAGTCCGAATAGCCCGTGATGAATCGCTCGTATCGAAGCGCGATGTTTCGCGCGAGCTGCTCGGGTTGACGATTCAGTTCGTCGTAGAAGTCGGACAGGATCGGTGCATGGTCGAGCTTTCCGCTACGGTAGTAGCGGAAGATGTTCTCGACGCAGCGTTGGATGATGGAGCGCTCCTCCTCGGAGAAGACGGTCATCGTCTCGTTGGCCGCAGCGCTCGCCTGTGCGATCATCGCGTCCGCCTTGAACGCGACCTGCGTGCCGAAGTCCTCTTCCTCGCGGCGCTTGTCCATGCCCAAGGGGTTCAGGTGCGCGTTGAGGCCGACGCCGAAACTCGCGTACGTGCCGCCCGCGTGCTCGACGAGCAGTTTGTACTCGCCGGCGCGGTCGAAGATGATGACTTGGTCGTTGGGCTTCGACAGCAGCGTGCCCTCGATCTCGTTCTTCGCGAAGAAACCCTTGCCGGAACCCGTCTTGCCGGAGATAAAGCCGACGGGCGATGCCAGGTTGGCTCGGTTGCCGAAAACGAGGTTTTGCGACAACTTGTTCTGGTAGTACCAGCTACCTCCGTCTTGCTCGAGCTCCTGACAGGCGAAAGGGACGAAGATGCACGCCTCGGAGGTGGTGAAGGGGCGCGAGATCTCGATATGGTTGAGGCCGAGCGGGAGGATCGAGTTGAGACCCTGGCGCTGACGGTACTCGAGCGTCTCGATTTGGATGCCGGCTGAGCTGGCGACGTCGAGGATCTGGAGCACCTGCTCGGTCAGCTTCTGAGGGCTGTCCGCGTACGTGTAGATGAGGCCTGAGAAGTTGAAAAGGTGCTGCTGCTGACCTTGGAGCTGCTGGAGCAGGTCCTCGGTCTCCTCGCGGGAGTATCGCACCTCGGAAGGCAGGATCGAGTAGTCGTATCCCTGCTGGACGGCCTTCTTCTGCTCTTCGATGATCTCGGAGTCGATCCACATGCGGCGCTGCTTGACGAAGTTGATGGCCTTCGATTTCTCGATCGGCTGGAGGTACCAGCTGACCTCGATGGGGATGGGCATGTTGACCAGACCCGCGACGACCGTGTCCTCGAGAGGGGAGTCGTACTTGCGCATGACGAGCACCTGGCAGTACATATCGTCCATCTTGAAATAGGTGGAAGAGCCGTCCGGCTTGAAGTTGATGCTCATGGGACTGATGAAGTCCTTCGTCGAGTCCGGATTGTAGAATGACAGGTCGTCATAGCTGAATGAGAACTTCTTCCCGGGGCGCAGCAGGGAATGGATCGTCTCGAGTCGCTCGATGCCGCTCATCGGCTCGACCGTGCAGCGGATCTGCTCGAAATTGCCCGTCAGGTCGGTGTTGATGCGCGTGAGGCGTCGATATGCCTCCTCGGGGTCGTCCGCATGGATGCCGATGGTGAGGTAGCGCGAGCGCTTGATGTTGGAGACGCCCTCGGAGAGCTTTTCGGCCAACACCTCGTTCATCGTCTCGGCATCCTCCTTGAGGACGTCATTCTCCTGCGCCTCCGGGTCGTAGAAACGGCGGTCGCGGAGCTGGTCGGAGCGAAGCGGCGTGTTCACGACGCCGAACTGGACGGTCGTGTCGGCCGGAAAATAGTTGTAGATGTCGCACATCGCCGCGAGGATGACCTTCTGGTCATCATCGCGCGCATTCTGGTACGTGATGTCGTCGAAGCGAAGGGTCTCGGAATAGTAGCCTTCCTCGACCTCGCAGATGCCGTTCTCGTACATCTGGTTGTAGCCGATGGCATCCGCCGCATTCGTTGCGGAATCGCGCTTCTTGCGCTGTGCCTTCGTCTTCTTGTCGGCGGCGGAGCTGCGCTCCTTGAGCTTCTTTGCGACGTCGGCCGCGCTCTTCGCTTGCATGCGCTCGGCCTCGCGCGCTTCCTGCTCGGCGTTGCGAATCTCACCCTTCATGCTCTTAAGTTCTTTGTCAAGCTGCTTATGTACCTTTTTCACATAGCGCTTGCGCTGGCGCTTGCTCATCTTGGCGTACTCGGGATCGAGCTGGAACCCGAGGTCTTCGGGGGTGCGCTTCGATGCACCGATCTGCTCCAAGTTCTTGAAGCTGTCGTCCTTTTTACTCATCGTCGCTCCAAAAATCTTCAATCTGTCTCTTTGCGGGGTCTGCGGTCACCATCTCGGCGAGCTTTCCGCCCGGTTCCCACATCTCCACGCCGTTTGTCATCCTGAGTTTCTTCAGCTGTTTGTTGGGGTGCTCTTTGGCCGCAGCCTCTCGCAGTTGGTCCTCGACTTCCCTCATCGCCTTCAACTCGCCTCGATGGGAGGCGGAGATGTAGGGTAGGCACTGCTCCTTGAAGTTGTGCGCATACCAGAGCGGTGCGAACTTCTCGAAGGCCATGCCGTGGGGGGAGTAGAACCCGATGAGCGCGGCCGGCGCGGCCGCGAACCAAACGAGATAGATGACGTCGTTGATGTCCACATGAAGCACGAACACGCATACGACGCCGAAAAGGATGGCCGAGGCCATGGCCGCGCCGATGCAGATGATCGTGCGCGACGTGAGACCTGCGACCACTTTCGGCTGGTACTCGGTTACATCTTTGTGGACCGGTACCGACAGCATTAAGACACCCAGCTCGTATCGAGGGTACCGAAGTACAGTGCGGCGGCGGAGATGATGACGCCGCCGATCAGCGTGCCGACACCGGCTGCGATGGCGGCGCCGTTGCCGGAGGCGCCGTTGTGGACGTTGACGCCGATGGTGACGCCGCCCCAGACGACCATGAAGGCGCCGAGCATCTGGATGCCGCCCTTGAGCAGGTTCTTGATGCTGTTCAGGATGCCGCCGGCGGAGTCGAGCTGCGCGAGCTTGACGGTGCCCACGGCGAGGGCATGGTAGATCGGGTGCATAACAAAATCCTTTCTCTAGGCCCCGCCGGACCTTTTCCGGCACCAGGGCTATAAAGGTGATCTAAGGGGGATTTCCGCCCGCCCGGTCGTTGTGGTAAGATGCGTAACGCGCCGATAGGCGTAGAGATACAGGGCGTTAGGCCGCTGTCATCTCTCCTGTTGCGCACCCCTCGACCGTTTGGGGCCCCTTCGGGGGAATGCGGGAAGGCTTAATGCCGGGGTGCGTCTTTGTTGGGAACGCGTCGCTCATCCTGGGCGGCGCTTTTTTTATCGCAGTCCCCGCTGAAGTGGTCTCCGCGCGCTGCCGCCCGCTCGGCTATGCGGGCTCGGGCGCGAGTCCTGGCGGCTTCGCGGCGCGCCTGCTCGCGCTGACGCATGTATTCCTTGATATCGAACCCGGGCGTCGAGGCCATCTGCTCATAGTTCGGATGCTCGGTGAGCGGGTACTTGTCGTCGATGATCGGCGCATCGGAGCCGAACATGACGATGCACCTGTCCTTCGGCAGCTTCGCGACCTCGGCTGGGTCGATGAGTGCACGGCCCAGGGTCTGCCCGCTCTTCGACCAGCTTCCCTGCTGGCCATGGCTGGAGCTGTAGTTTTCCTGGAACACGGTCTCCTGGCCGCAGGAGTCCGAGATGAACTCTGCCGTCGAGGTGTTGCCCTTCGTGTTCTTGCCGCCGCCGAGATACAGGATCGTGTCGCAGCATCCGATGATCGACGTGGCGGCCGCCTCGTCGTACAGCTCATCGAGCTGCGACTTGGCTTGGAGGATAACCGACATGGCGATGTTGCGCGAACGAAGGACCGAGATGAACGCAGAGATGTCGGCCGGAAGCGACAGTGAACGGTACTCGTCGAGGATGAAGTTGACGGGGCGGGGCAGCTTGCCGCCGTACTCGGCGAGCGCCTTGTGGCAAAGTACACGGACGGTCTGATAGACCATGAGGCCGTGGAGGAAACCGAGCGTTGCCTGGTCGGTGTCGTCGAAGATCGCGAAGATCGCGTTCTTCGAATCGGCATCGCCGAACTTCTCGAGATGCATCTGGTCGTCGCCGACGACGAGCTGTTTGACCTCAGAGGCCGTGAAAGGCGCAAGGCGGGCGTTCGTCGTGATGAGAATCGACTTCAACGTCTTGCCGGCGGCCGATTGGAACTTGCGGTAGTTCTCGAGGGCATAGTCCTCGGTCGGGTCGAACCCGCGCTTTCCGCCGGCGCGCTTGTTCTTATAGGGCATCTTGCCGTCGGAATTGCGCTTGTACGCACTGGGAACCAAGTCATAGCGCTCGCCGTCCGCATCGGTCCACACGGTGATCTCCGGCGAGGCGTCCTTGGGCGTGGGATGCTCGGCCGCGCGCTTCTTGACGCCATCGTTCTTGGGTTTGCGCTTGACTCGACGGTACCCGGTCTCGATCTCATCGAAGATGTAGTCGAGCGGGCTCTTGTAGTTCTCGTTGTTCTCCTGGACCTTCGCCATCGAGAGCAGCTTCAGGAGACTGCCGATGTGGTAGTCCCTCGCCGGCAGGTAGTCGCGCATGAACGCGATGAGGGCCATGTAGAGCATGGTCTCCGACTTCTCCCAGAAAGGGTCGCCGGCGGAGGATTTCGGCGGAGTGGTCATGGAGATGAAGAGCTTTGCGAACGACTGGACCTCGAGGTCGGTCTTCACGTAATGGAGCGGGTTGTAGATGAGCGAGCGGTCCGGGAAGAACGTGTTGAACGAGCGGATCTCGTAACCGTTCTTCACGAGCATGTTGCCGACATCGCCCAGAAGGTCGCCCTTCGGGTCGGTGATGAAGTAGTCGGTGTTCATCTGGCACACGTTCGGCTTGACGTAGTAGCGGGTCTTGCCTGCGCCGGAACCACCGATGACGAGAACGTTCATGTTGCCGTCGACTTTCATGTCGAACCCGGTTCGGCTCCAGGCGCGCCCGGTGTTCTTCGAGAACAGCAGCGCGTTGGCCTCGCCCTCGGGGTTGAACTTATCGATGAACGGGCGCAGCTCCTCCGGCGTCGCCCAGCGGGCGGAGCCGTGCTCCTCGCCCTCGCGCTTGTTCTTGCCGCCCATGATGAGGGCGACCATCGCGGCGCACCACGGCAGGCACAGCCCGATAAGGGTTCCCATCATGCCCGCATCGGTGAGGCACAGGTGGAACGGCGAGGCCGCGATGAAGCCCCACATCTCGGTCGGCGCCGAGACGACGCCTTCGAGCATGTCGACGTAGTTTGAAGCGCAGTCGACGAACCGGTTGCCCAGATAGGCGAACGGAACGGTAGCGATGGCCGCCGCGAAAAGCGGCGTCGTCTCCTTCGTGAGCTTCATTAGCGTTCCACCGTTTCGAGCGCGACGTCGCGGGAGGCGGCACGTTTGTCCTCGAAATTGGCGGCGTCGACCTTCTCGGCCTTGAGGTCGTCGATGTCGCGCTGCTTCATGCTCACGGGTTCGTAGTCCGGGTCGTCGTCGATGTACTCGGAATCTCCGTCCCACTCATCAGGGGTGCCGTCGCCGTCGCGGTCCTCGGCGGAGTCCTGTACGCCGTCGCCGTCCATGTCGCCTGTGCCGGGGGCGTCCTGCCCGTCCGCATAGGGCGTCGAGATGTCCTGGCTGTTGGCGTCGGGCCTCGCCTGCACGCAGTCGGCAGTCGTCTTGACGTTCGCGATGTCCTCGTGAAGCTCGGCCTTTCGGGTCTCGCGCGAAAGGGCCGCGTCGGCGTCTTCGCCCGGGACGGGCACTCCGTCCACGGTGGCGGCAGGGGTCTCGACGGTCTTCTCCGCAGCTTCTTCGGCCTCGATCTCGGGGGTCTGCTCCGGACCGGTTTTCTCAGCCTCGGAGACCTTGCCCTTGGAGGGATCAGCCTCGTCGCGTTCCTCCTCGCCCTTGGCGGGCTTCTCGGCTCTCTTCGAGGCCGCCTCGCGCTCGTTGCGGTCGGCGAGGTCGCGGGCCTCGTCGATGAGTTCGCGGTCGATATGGAGCTGGCTGGGGTTGACGTACTCGGCGTTCTCCGCGAGGGCGCGCACCGTCGCGTCCCGATGCTCATTGAAGAACGCCTTGACGTCCTTGCCGCCGGAAATCTCCTCGTTCAGGATCGCGTTGTATTCCTTATCGGTGATATCGCCGTTTGAAAGCATGGTGTCGACGATCTGTGTGTCCGTCGGCGTGGCGGAGTCGGGCAGGACGACCTTCGCGTTCTCGTCGAACCGATGCCCCGTGCGGTCGAAGTACTGCTCCTTGAGGAACTCCTCGGCACGATCCGGCCCCATCTTGGCAAGCTTCTCGTTCGCCTCGATGATGCAATCGAGCGCGCGGCCGTAGTCCTCGGCACGGCAGAGGATCTGGTTGCCGACGGTGCGCGTGGCGATATCGCCGTCGTTGAGGACGGACGAAAGGTACTGCGCGCCGAGCACGCACTGGGGGTCGGCGAGCTCTCCGAACGAGATGTGCGCCCAGCCGTCCTTGTCGATGGTCGTCTTGAACGGGTCGCGGACGAGTTCCTTGCCGTTCATATCCTTGATGATGGAAACTTTGCCGTAGTCCTTGGTGATCATGCGGACGATGCGGTCGGCACTTTTCGGCACGATGACGCAGTGACCGTTCTGGCTGTCGAGGCGCGAGTTGCCGAACATGGTGCCCTTGGGGTCCATTTCCTTGAGGCCCTTGAGGATCATCTCGGCCTCGGCGTGGGAGCGGAAGTACTGGACTTCGTATTCCTGACCGGTCAGGCTCGTGAGATCCCTCGCGGCCTTGCGGGCCTGATGCTCTTCCTCGCCGGTGCGGTGCATCTGGCTCATCTTGTTGCGCAGGAGCTCGCGCGCGAACATCTCAAGCAAGCCGGTGAGCTTGTTTCCCATCTCGTCTGCAAGTGGCATCTGGGACCCCGTTTCCCTCGAATCGCCCGGACCTGGTGCCGGGCCGTACGAAGGAGGTTAAAGGGGTCCCATCGCGTCGCCCCGAGATGTGCCGCAGCGGCATCACAATTAGAAATGCCGCCGCCACCTGCGGATACTTACTGCCAAGTACCCATCGGGACGCTCGTCCCGCCTTCATTCTCCACACTCACCGTACCGTCTGCGCGATAGACGATCTTGTTGACCTTGAAGTCCTGGATGCCCGACCCCATCATGACGGTCGTCGCATCGCCCGGGAGCAGCCCGTGCGGCAGCGGCAGGCTGTGGATGCCGTCCGCCTGGCCGAGCGCGGCCGCGGCGCCGTCCGCGCGGGCGCGCTCATCGTCGAGCTTCTTCTGCGTCATCTCGAGCTGCCTCTCGAGCGAGGCCTTCTCGCGATCCGCGGAGCGGACGCGCAGCTCAGCGTCGGCACGGGCGTCCTGCTCCTTCGAGAGGTTCTGCTCCAGGCTCGTAATCTCGCTCTGGAGCGTCGATACCTCCCGCTGCATAGACTGGATGCGCCTCACGCTCTCGGCGCGCTGCACCTCAGCGAGATGCTGGCTGTCGGCTGCCTGGCGGTCCGTTTCCTCGGCGCGGGCCTTCGCCGCGTCCCGCTCACGGGCCATCGCATCGAATGCACGAGCCCGCTCCTCGGCGCGTTCGGCTCGCCCGTTCGCCGTTTCGACGTCGCGGCGGGCATCTTCAAGCTTCGACACGGCCGCACACCGCTCTTTCTCGGAAGCATCGAGTTGATTCCTGAGGTCTGCCAGCGACCTCTCGGCGCGTTCGGCACGCTCGAGGGCGGAGTCGGACTGTCCCTTGAGAGAGTCGGCGACGGCCGAATTCTCATCGACGGCGGCCTGAAGCTCGGCGACACGGGACTTCGCCTCACCGAGCGCCCTCTCTGAGTCGGCGAGCCGTTCCTTGAGTTCCGCCGTCTCGGCGCCATGGCGCGCCTCCTGCTCGTTGAACGCAGCATCGGCTTTGGCGGCAGATTCCCTGAGTTCGCTCTTGACCTCGCCCATCCTACGGGAGAAATCGTCCTGAAGGTCCTTGAGTCGCGCCTCCGCCTTCTCGGCACGGGAACGGATTCGCTCGACCTCCTCGCTGCTTGCTTCAGCACGGCTCGAAAGTTCGTCGCGCGCGGCCGCAAGCTGTGATTCGAGTTCGGCGGCCCGCTCCTCAAGCGCGGCGATCGCGGCGGCATCGCGCTCGCCGCGCTCTCGGGCGGCTTGCCGGGCGTCGGAGACGGACCTTTCCGCGGCCTGCTGGGCTGCAAGCGCCTTCTCTTCGGCCGCTTGCGCTTCCTGCTCGGCTTTCTGCCCGGCAGCCTCGATGGCGGACATCGAATCGGCTTTCACGCGCCCCAGCTCGTCCTCCAGCTCATGAATCCTGACCGTGGCCTCAGCCAGCGCTCGGACGCTGTTTCCGGCGCCCTCGTGCTCTGCCTCCGCCTGTCGGCGCAGCTTGACGCACTCTGCTCGACTCTCGGCAAGTGCGGCACGGGTGGCGTCGGCGTCATCTTTCGCCGCATCGGCTCGAGAATTGGCAGCGGCGAGACTCGTCTTCATCGACTCGACCTGCTTCAGGGCCTCGGCCGCCTTGCCCTCGGCATCTTCGAGCTTCTCAATCCTGACGCTCGAGGCGAGTTCATCGCTGAGCCCCGCGACCTTCGTGCGCAATTCGGAGGCATCGTTCTCGCGCTTGGCGACTAGTTCCAACAGCGTGCGCTCACGGGTCTGGGCATCTTCCTTCGCTCGATCGAGCGCGTTCCTGGCGCTGGCGAGATCGCGGGCACTTGCTTCGGAATCCGACTTCATGGCCTCGATCTGCGCCAAGGCCGCACCATGGGCCTGCCTGACGTCCTCAAGCGTTCGCTCGGCATCGTCGCGCCCTGATTGGGCTGCTCTGAGCTCCAGCTCAAGACTGTCCGCGCGCTCATCGGCATCCCGGACAGAAGCCAGGGCCTCATCTCTTGCGGCGGAAGCCTCGGAAGCATCTCTGCGAGCCTGCTCGACTTCGCGTTGACGGGCATCAAGGTCGCTGCGGAGCTTGTTTCGCGCGGCCTCGAACGACTCGCGGTCGCGCGAGGAGGCCGCTCGTTCGGCCTCGAGGCTGACGGCCAGAGAGGTGTTGTTCACTCGAAGTTCGCGAAACTCTTCGCGAAGTCGGGCGATTTCCTCGTCGCGGGCAGCGACTTCAGCCCTGGCGGAATCCACGAGGAGGCGGGCCTCGCGTCGAGCGGCCTTCATGCGGCGAGCTCGATTCCTCGAGGCATGGGGGCCGGGCTGGTTGGTCTCGTTAGGCTGCATTGCTTTTTCCTCTCTCGTCCGTAACCTCGTTGATATCTTCGGGAACCGCCAAGCCGTTCTCGGCGCAGATGCGCTTGATCGCATCCCGTTTCGAAAGGTTTCCATCGCATGAGAGCAGGCACCTGAATCGGTCGACGTACAGCCAGCGCGGACCCTCGGTCGTGTACGTCATCTTCAGCCGAAACTTCCTCGCTATCGCCTCGGACTCTGCCCCCGGTGCCTTTGCGGAACCGTCTGCGGTCACGGAAGGCTCAACGGTCTTCGCGGCTGCCGCCGTCTTCGCCATGTCCCGTTTCGCTTCCTCGGCCCAGTAGCGGAGGCCGTCTCGTCGGTCGAAGAAGTTCGATGGGAACATGGACCACTTCTGGAGACCGATCGATCCCTGGTCCGCGTTCTTCTCCGAGATGAAGTCCAGGTACATCTCCCAAGCCCTTCCGATGACTTCGGGTTCGTACCCCTCACGGATGCGGCGGCGGTAGGCGGCGAGGGTTTCGTTGTAGTACGGCTTGCTCACCGTCTTCGGCGAGGAGTGGAGGATCCGGATGAAGATGAGCTCCTCTGGAGTCATCGGTTTGTTGTTTACCGACATGCCCTCGTTTCCGCGCGCGTCGACGGTAGGTACAGGTGTAGTGGAATGTAATGGATTTATATCTACTTCTATTCCATTTATATTTTTATATATATCCGCGTTCGAATTTGAATCCTGCGGTTTTGGCACGTTTCCGCAGGTAGATATGCCTGAACCGTTAAACGGGAATTTGACGTTTCCGCAGGTGGGGTCCATGTTGCGATCTGCAACGTCTACGTTGCAACTTGCAACATGCGTGTCGCAGGTTGCAACATCCATGTTGCGATCTGCAACGTCTACGTTGCAACTTGCAACATCTTTGCGACCTGCGGATTGTTGAAAACTCGGGTTTTCGACAGAACCCGAGTCGCAATCTGCGACATTCGTGTTGCAACTTGCAACATCTTTGCGACCTGCGGATTGTTGAAAACTCATCTGGAGCCGCAACGCATCGAAATCAGTCTCGAGACCAGATTTATTGGCAGGGGTGGTTCCGTTAATGGCCTCATTGACGCGATCTTGGACTACGCAATAGGCCTTCGGGCACCTGAATCCGCGGGCCTCGGAGATGGACTCGAAGACGTCTCGGCACTCGATGAGGCCGGACGCGACGAGCTTCTCCAAAGCTCGATAAATCGTCGAGCGATGGATGAAGAGAGAGGAGGCGAGTTCCTCTTGGCCGACGATGTAGCCATGACGCGAGTGGTGCGACATGCTATAGATCTTCGCGAAGACCAGAAGCTCGTTGTTCTTGAGGTTGAGACCCGACGGGTCCATCATCCAATCGAAGATGGTGAAATAGTCGCGGTCGAGAGCCGCAGTCTTATCGGTTTCATTGCCCATCGCTGGCCTCGACAATCTTCTCGGAGCGCGCCTTCTCGACTGCGTCGGCGACGATATCTTCGCGGCAGCGGTAAACGGTCGTGAGGTTGCGCTCATCGAGGGATGCATCGATAAGGCCCTCGGCGGCGAGGTTGCCGATCATCTGGAAGACATCGGCGAGCGTGCGGTCCTCCTGGTTCGACCCGCGCGTGCGCGAGCGCAGGCCGCAGGAGTTGACGCACTTCACGATATAGCTGCCCGTGATTTCATCGGGGCCTCGGCCGTCGATGCTGTCGCGCTCGAAAAGGAGCGAGAAGATGACGAGTTTTTCACCGGAGAGCCTGAGCTCGTTGGTCATCCAAGAATAGGTGACCCAACGGGGGGCTTCAGTGAGTTCAGTGCTGTCAGAGGCGTAGATGTTCTCCATCATTTGTCCTTTCTTTTTTGGGCCGCCTTTGGTCGACCCGAAACCGTTTCACGAAATGTCGGTTGCAGCCTGCGGGGCCCATCGCTCCCTTTCTCTTTGACAAGGGAGAACCAAGTCCTCTTTCCGGTCGGGTCGGTGTCGGCAAATCGCACGTAACCCTTTTCCTGAAGGGCCGTGAGCGCCCGCTTCACCGATCCGTTGGAGATGTTCGCCAAGTAGGCGAATTGAGCGGTGGAGAGGTGAAGGCCCTCTGACCCGGCTCCATGAATCATCGAGAAGATGACGAGCTGGTTGCCCGAGAGCCCGAGGCTGCATGTCATCCATGGGCTGATGCAGAAAGATTGCAAGCGCATCACCCGCCCACGGAATCGAGACGGGAAAACCCCAGGGCGCGATAGGGCGGCCTCGGGGCAATTGAATTTTGATGGTGTTCAAGCGGCATAGATAGCCGAGGGCAACACCCGATGGGGATGGGCATGGGCTTCATCTCTTCCTGTTGTTATCGCCGGCTTGGGGAACCGAGCGACTCAGATTGTGTAGCGGACCGACCCTTTTGTCAATGTCTGTGGCTATCGGAAGATCGAGACGAGCTTGTCAGCGAGCGCATCGGCGTCCTGGTAGGCGCGCTTCTCCCTGTCCTCGTCGAGTTCCTTCAGCAGTTCCTGCCGACGGATGACGGAGCGTACGATATCTTCGTAGGTCGTGCCCGTATAGGCGATGATGGAATCCCGACGGAACTTCATCACCTTATCGACCTTGAAGCTATCGATCAGATTGCTGCGTGCCATACGCAAGACTTTGGTAGACGAGCACCCCAAGATATAGGCCGCATCTTCTGCCGAGATGATGGCGTTCATCTTCGCGATGCGTTCCTCATAGGTGGGCGCATCTCCGCTATCGCACATACGCCGCCTCCATGATGTCATCTATTAGGGCTTGCATGAATTTCTCGATGGCATTCTGGTCGTCACCGAAAGCGATGCTCGCGACGAGCTTCATCTCGTTAACGGACATGTCGCGCAGGATGCGTCCGGAACTGTCCACGATAGGGGATTCAACAGATTGGTTCAATCCGATTGAAAACAGAAGCATGTTCGGCACGGCCGCCTTGAGCATCGCGTCACCGCGTTGAAAAAGCTCAGCGTTGTCTGTCATAAAGTTCCTCTCCTGAAGCTCCGGCTTGGGGAACCGGGGCGATTGATGATAGTTTTAGAATGTATCCTACAGCCGGTTCTCAATTCGAAAGCAAGGCCTTTAGGACCGTCGCAGCCAGGTCGGCGTTATCGGGCTTGTTTCCAGAAGCCCCGTCTGATGTACCGAACTCACGCTGGAGCGCCCGGTCTGCGACCTGTCTCTCGTAGATCGTTCGTTGAAGGGATTCGTAGGTGGCGCCGGTGATTTCAATTAGGGCATCGCGCCGAAATCTGAATTCAGCTCCGATTCGGAAGGACGGAATCTGTCCGTCTCTAGCCATCTGCTGAATTTTGGAAGACGAGCATCCGAGGATATAGGCTGCGTCTCCGGTGCCGATAATGCTCGGCAATTCGAGGACGGCCTCTTCATAGGATTTTTTAGCCTCGGCTTTCTTACTGCTCATTGGAATTCACCCGCTCCGCTTCTTCCCCATCGGCCTCAAGGGCTCGATAGAACGCTTGAAGACTTTCCCTGTTGGAAAAAGCGATCGAGCGCAGGAGATTGAACTCATTCATAGACATATCCCTAAGGATGGTTCCTTTTTCCGACAGCAGAGGTGTCGATGTCGTTCCGTTGACGGCATGGGCAAGGTCTTCCGTATTGTCTACCGTGCTTGAAATGACCTTGCTTGCAGATGGATAAGGGTTGGAAGAGTAATTTTCCATAGTCACGCCTAAAGTCGGATTACTGATTTCCGTTTATTTTTATCCAGGTTTCGGGACTTTTCAACCGATTTCGTTATATGAGCACGTTTCCGGTATTTCTTTAGGGAAATATGATTTCATAGAAGTGATGTGAGGGCTTAGAAGTCAAACTGCTTATGCCTAGAAGAGTAATTTTTCAAGTTGCAATTTAGCCCAAGAAACCCAAGAACTTCTTGTCTCACTCGAAGTAGGCCCAAGAGACCGCGCCGATTGGTTGGAGTAATGGACATGGAGTTTCGAGACATACTCAACAAGTACAGTTGTTCGAGTGCGGAGCTCGCCAGACGGTCGGGTATCTCGACCTCGACCCTCAGCGCGTTCTACCAAGGAACCTCGAAGCTCTCCAATATGAGGCTGGGAACCTTTCTCGCGATGGCGCGGGCGCTTGGGGTGTCGCTCGAGACGCTTGTCGACGATATCTACGAAGACGATGGCTGTCTTGGCAGCGATTCGGAAAAGATGAGTCTGCTCATAGATTTCGGGCGGCTGAACGAAAAAGGGCGAACGACGCTCCTTGCCGTCTCGAGAGCGCTCGCCTACGATCCAAGCACCAACTCTGACAAGTAGGTACATACGTGAGTACAGACATATCTAAAACAGCCTAAGGCAATCACTTTCGCAGTTTTACCGCAGAATTTCGCAATTTTCCGCGATTTGCCAATCGATTGGGTAGACTCAATCTAATCACATAAGGAGGTAGAAGATGGCGGAGGCGCCGAAAACGCGAAAGACGAAGAAATACAACCGCGCGGGCAAAGACCGCCCGTTCACACGAGTCGAGCGGTTGATTAGGGAAAGCGGCTATACGATTATCTCGTTGTCGGAGAAAACCGGTATCGCCGAGAGCACTCTGCGAGCTCTCATCTCGCCTGACTACAATACGGGAGACTGGAAAGTCTCGAACGCCCTGAAGATTTCCCGAGCGCTCGGCGTGGAACTTTCCGATTTGATCGATGAGGATGGGGCTTACGAACTCGACAACACCGAATCGGACATCAAAGATCGCCTCCGCCTCGTTACCCGCTTCAACGCGCTTAACGATGATGCTCGCAAGATGGTTCTCGCGATTGAGGAATCCTTCGCCGACGACCCGAGGCGCCAGAAGCGGAAGAATTAGTTCCCGGCATCGGATTTCCGTGAATCAAAGCTGAGTCGATTCCCTTTTGAACTGTGTGGGGTTTCGGACATGATGAGGCCCGTCTTTTTGGCGGGCCTCATCATGTTGATACCAAATACGTACATACTCACGGACATATGTGAGTATGTATAGATGGATATACATATATATAAGTAGGAAGCATATCGGACATAACGTCATGTTGTTTTTCGGACATACCCACTTACGTAAGTTCATACACACCGGCTTACCTGCATACATCTTGCCGTACGCCTAGCACGCCGCCGTCCCTTGATGGAATCGGCGGCGAACCGCCTTGTTTGCGAGTCGCAAAAGAATGCGGCCCCGATAAGTCAACGCATCGGTACGCCTGTACTCACCTACATACGTACTTATTTAAGCGAGGCGACATACCATTTGCCGCCGTCGGCGATAATCGATCTACGGTAGGTTTTACGACCAGACCCGATGATGTAGACGTCGCGTATGTATGCGAATTTTCCCGGTGTGTGCGAGGGACAGGGGACGGGAGCTCCTGATGACGAGATTATGAACCTCCGCCCGTCGTTCCAGACGATTGCTCGCGGTAAATCCCCGTCGAACTCGACATCGATCTCGACGAGATTCATATCGAACCGGTTCATAAGGCACCTCCATATCTGTGGTACAGAAAACATTGCATCGCGAGCATCCGTGCGCACGTACTCACGTATGTCGGTACGTGCGCACATACCGACATCTCAACGTCCCGACATATCTGCATCCCGCAAACGCTCTCCGATCCACCTCATGACGGGCACCGCCATCGAGTTGCCGATCGCCTTGTAGCGCGGCCCGTCTGGGCACTCCGTAGCGGGCTTTCCCTTCCAAGGGATCAGCGTGTGCTTATCGGGGAAACCTTGCAGACGCTCGCACTCGAGCGGCGTCAGCCTTCGTGCGGACATGCTTTCAGCTAATTTATCGGCAGCCTCGTTCACAGCCACGACCTTGCCCTCGTTTACGCACTGGCTCCCGACTCCCTTGTAGTCGCGGGCGCAGAGAGACCCTACGAGTTGCGGATCGGTTCCGCTTCCATACGCAGTGACCATATGCGGATGGTTTGCGAGTAATGTAAACGCGGGGTATCCGTCCTCACCGATACCGAAGCCCGTCCCGCGACCGGGTTTGCCGCTTCTGGCTGCGATCTGCTCGTTGGTCGGGTAGCGGGTACGACGCGGGAATTCGCAAACATACGTCTGTTGCTTTACACCGGACTGGGCTGCCAGGGCGCCCGCGATCGTTCCATCTCCCATGACGCGGACCTCGTCGCGTTCGTTCTGGACGAAAGGGACCGCCAGTACGGGTGCATTCTTGAACATTCTGGCCGTAAGGCATCCTGCAAGCTCAAAGTCGACTGACCCGTGCTCCTGGGGGCCCGTCAGGCAGACGACGTTCTGCCCGCGGTCCGCACAGGGGGACGAATCGCCCCGAGCCGTCAGGCAACCTGCGATCTCCTTGCCGTATTGGGTGATTGCCCTCGCGGAGGATGCCTCATGTACGTCAACGTCGTTGGGGTCATAGATAATGGCGACCGCATCATTGCTGCCCCCGACTCCCGCCGGATCGCTTCGGCCGATTATGTTTCCCTGCAACGGGAAGATCGCCGGCGCGTGCCAATCGGCGGTGAGCTTGTTCGCTTGCTCCTCTTCTACACCGAGCGTGTTGGCAGCGGGAGCGGCGCTGCACTTGAAGCCTGCGCAACGAGCGCGTCTTCCAGCTCGGGAGGTAAGCTCTTTCCTCTTTTCTCTGCTCGACGCAGGATTCCCTTGCAGGCAGTCGGGCTCAAATAGAACCTCTGCGGGACCGGCCGGGTCTCCAAGACATCCGACAAGAAAGAGACGCCGGCGTCGCTGGGCCACTCCGAAGAACTGCGCGTCCAGAACTCTCCATGCCAGACCGTACCCGAGTTCATCCATTTCCCCGAGCAGCTGTCCGAAAGCCGCCCCTCTCTCGCTCGAGAGCGCTCCTGGGACGTTTTCCCAAACAAACCAGCGCGGACGAAGCTCCGATACGCATCGAATGTACTCGAACATAAGACCCGAGGCGCCTTTGAGGCCCTCGCGCTTACCCGCCACCGAGAACGATTGACACGGGGATCCGCCAACAACCAGATCGACAGGTCCATCCACCTGCTCCTTCCAATCGACTTTCGTGATGTCGCCGAGGTTCGGGACCTCCGGCCACCTTTCCGCGAGCACGGCGCACGGAAACGGTTCGATTTCACTGAAAGCCACAGGCGTCCACCCCAAAGGCTCGAACGCAAGGCTCGCGGCCTCGACGCCCGAGAAAATGCTCACATATCGAAAAGTCAAGCCGATCTCCAGACACTCGTGGAAAATTTGCAGGCAATCCTACAGAAAAGTGAAATATGGAGATAAGGCACTGCCGCAGCGGCAGTACTCTGGATCCTTTTCCGTAGTTGGTGTAGGGTATCGGCGCTTATAAATCCAACAGGAGAGGAGACCTCGTATGCCCAAGCACGAGGCAAAGCGCAAGCCCGCAATCTTCAAACCCGCAGTCACTATGGCCGTCACGGCCGGCCTGATGCTGTCCCCGGTCCTCCAGACCGCCGCGTTCGCCGAGACGAACGCCGTCGGCGGCCAGGAGACGGCAGATGCGGCCGTCAGCGACAAGAAGGTCGACGAGGAGGCCGTAAAGGCCGCCAAGGCCGCCCTCGACGAGGCCGAGGCCAAGCTGAACGATGCCCAGACCGCAAAGGACGCGGCCGACCAGGCGCTCGCCACCGCGACCGATGCCCAGAAGACCGCACAGGCCGCCTACGACCAGGCCGTCGCTGACGAGAACGCCGGCGAGGAGGTCGTCGCGGGCCTCCAGACCGCCCTCGATGCAGCCAATGCCAAGCTGGCCGAGGCCCAGCAGGCTGCCGATGCGGCCGAGGCGAAACTGACCGAGGCTGAGAACGCAGCCGACCAGGCCGACGAGGTCTACGAACAGGCCAAGGCCGGTCGCAAGCAGGCCTTCGAGAACATCGAGGCCAAGAAGCAGGCTTGGACCGATGCCAAGGCCGCCGTCCACAAGGCCAAGGCCGAGGCCGAGAAGGCCCAGGAGGTCGTCACCGAGAAGCAGGCCGCCGTCGAGGATGCCCAGAAGGCGCTCGACGAGGCCCAGGCCGACGAGGACGCCGTCAAGGGCACGCTCGATGCCCTCCAGGCTGACCTCGACGCCGCCAAGGCGGACCTCGCCGAGGCCCAGAAGAACCTCGACGCCAAGACCGCCGAGCTCGATGCTGCGCAGAAGGACATGGAGGACAAGAAGGCCGACTGGTTCCAGAAGGTCCACGCCTATCTCAACGCCTACGCCAAGTGGGGCGACGGCGCCATCAAGAACCTGACCGACGCCAAGGATGCCGCCGACCAGAAGGCCGCCGACGCGCAGACCGCCCTCGATGAGGCCACTGCCGCGCTCGAGACTGCGAAGCAGAACGTCCAGATCGAGCAGACCCGTCTCGATGCCGCGCGCAACGCCGTGCCCGAGGCCGCCCAGAACATCGCCGATGCCAAGGCCGCGGCCGATGCGGCGCAGTCCGATTACGACATGGTGAAGTCCATCGCGGACTCCATCCCGGAGTACGAGCAGAACCTCGCCAACGCCCAGGAGAAGCTCGACCGCGCCCAGGCCGATTACGATGCGGCTTCCGAGGCCTTCCAGAACGCTCAGACCGATGACGAGCGCAATGACGCGATGGACCAGGTTAACGCCGCCCGCGACGTCCTCCAGCAGGCCCAGGGCTCCGTCTCCGACATCCAGGCCGCCCTCGCCGACCGTCAGGCCACTGCGGCGACCCTCGACGCCAAGCAGGCCGCCCTCGATGAGGCCAACCAGGCCGTCTCCGACGCGCAGGCCTCTTACGACGACATCGTCAACAACTACATCCCGCAGTGCGAGAAGCAGCTCGCCGACGCCCAGCAGGCAGAGAGCGACGCCGAGACCGCGGTCGCGGACGCGCAGGACGCCCTCAAGGCCGCCCAGGATGCTGCCGACAAGGCGGCGGCCGACCTCGCCGAGGCCGAGGGTCATGCCGACGAGCTTGCCGAGCTGAACAAGTCCCAGGAGGATGCCGGCAAGGTCTTCGCTACCGCTTCCGACAAGTACATGGGCCTCAAGCCCGGTGTCGAGGAGGCCGCCCAGGTCGTCGACGGTATCAACGACGTCGTCGCCGGCAAGCAGGCCAAGACCGACGAGGGCCAGAAGGCCTTCGACGAGGCTCACGCGAAGACCGTCCTCATGCAGGGCAGCCTCGATGAGGCCCAGCAGGCCCTGGTCGATGCCCAGAAGGCCGCTGAGGCCGCCGTCGAGAACATCGACGTGAAGCGCGGCGAGCGCGCTGCGGCGAAGGCCGCCTACGAGAAGGCCCTCGCCGACTACGAGGACGCCGTGAACGCCGAGGAGAAGGCCCTCGATGAGAAGGAGGCGACCGACAAGGTCCTCGCCGAGGCCCAGAAGGCCTACGACCAGGCCAAGGCCGCCTTCGACCAGGCCCAGGCGGCCGCGGATGCCGCCGGCACCGCCAAGGCTGCCGCCGATGCCAAGCTGACCGAGCTCAAGGCCACCGTCGACAAGACCAACGGTGACCTCATCGAGGCCATCGCAGCCGTCAAGCTCGCTGACCAGAACGCGACGGATGCCGCCGCTGCGCTCGATGACGCGCAGGCCGCCTACGACCAGGCCAAGGCCGATTACGATGAGCTGAAGGCCGAGTTCGACGCTCAGAAGCCGTCCGATGACGACAAGGGCGGCACCGCGGGCGGAACCACCGATCCCGCTACTCCGGGCACGGGCGATCCGACTAACCCCGGCACCGATGACGTCAAGCCCGGTGACCACGATGACCTGAACAACAAGGGTGACGACAAGTCCGATTCGGACACCGATCAGGGTGCCGACACTTCCACCGACGCCACCATCCAGCAGGACGGTCAGACCGGCACCGCGCAGGACAACCAGCAGGCCGCCCAGTCGAACGACCAGTCTCAGCAAGCCGCACAGAACGCCAGCGGCTCGTCTGCCACGGGTAGCATGCCCGCCACGGGTGACAACACGGCCCTCGAGGTCTCCGTCATCTCCGGTATGGGCGCCGCCGCGATCGCCGCAGCCGGCATCGCCCGCCGTCGCGGTCTCCACGCCGCCCTCTAAGCCAACCGCCTAAGCCAATCGCCTAAGCCGCGTCGAATCTTCCATGGGAACCATCATCAATTGGTGGTTCCCATTTTTTTGCCCGACCGCGATACATACGTACATTGGTGCATACGCGCATACGTACATACCAACATAGGGCCATACGGATCAACCGGTGTCGGTTCCATAGAATGGAAAGATACTCAATTTGTTGGTCTGATAGCATCAAAGCGAGGCAGAAGAGCTTGGATGTACATTCACACATACTCACGTACGTACGGACACACGTGTATACCTACGCAAGTACGTCAAAGGATCGCTATCCTAATCCCCAACGCGAAAGGGGATAACGATGCACGGTTACCACTCATACACGAGACAGGACCTCGACACCCGTTTCACCGCGATAATCGGCAAGTCGATAGCCGAGGCGGACACCGCCGGCGTCCTCACCTCTCCGAAGGCCAAGAAGAACAAAGGCCGCATTGGTGCCGTGATTGAGCAATCCGTTCTCGGCTATCCCGCCGACAGCGACCAGCGTCCAGACCTGGATGTCGATGGCGAACCGTGGGAGCTCAAGGCAACGGGCCTCATTGCGACCGCCCGCGGCAAGAAATCCTGGCGCGCCAAGGAATCGATGAGCATCACGGCGGTATCCCCGAACCGAATCGTGCGCGAATCATTCTCGACTTCGACCTTCTGGCACAAGGCCGAACGTCTCCTGATCGTCTACTACCTCTACGTCCGCCCCGGCAAGGGCGTTGCCGTCGAGTATGCAAACTTCGAGTTCAAGGGGTACGACTTCCACATCTGGTCGGTGACCGATCGCGCCCGGCTCGAATCTGATTGGACGGTAATCCGCGACTACGTCCGCGATGCGCTCGAGACGGACCGCGAGGCGAAAATGCCGGGTCTCTCGACCCTCGTGAACCCACAGCTCCTCTATCTCGATACCTCTCCCAAATATCCGCATCCGCCGCGCTTCCGCCTCAAAGCGTCGCTCGTGACCCAAATGGCCCGCGAGCGACTGAACGACAACTTGGAGATGATTCCAGATCAGGACGGCCTGGGCTCCATGTCCTCCGTCCGTGCCTATCTCCATCAGCTGACAAGTCTCTACGCCGACGAGACCCTGGCGGGCCTTGCCGGTCTCTACAACCTGCCCTTCGAGACCAAATCCGGTCGAGAGAACAAGTCTCTCGCCGAGCAGGTCATCGTGCGCCTCTTCACGGGCCACGCCGGCAAGATCTCCCAAGTCCCGCTCTTCCAAAAGGCGGGGCTCCTGTTCAAAACCGTGACGCTCACACCGACTGGCGGCCGAACCGAGGATATGAAGCTGAACCCGGCGATAGATTTCGACGAGCTGACGGATCCAGACGCGAACTTCGAGGACTCCTCGTTCGCCGCACCGTTCATCGACTCGACCCTCATCGTGGTGATCCTTCAAGAGCAATGGCCGAACTGCCCCTTGCGCTTCTGTCGCTTCAGGGGCTTCAAGTCCCTTTGGCTCGGCGCCTGCTACGACCAGGCCGAGACCCTGTGGCACGCCATGCGGGATCTGGTCTTCACGAATCGACTCATCGATGCCTCAATCCTCAAGAAGGACGGCACACCGCGCACGGCGCCGAAGACGGGCCTTCCCATGACGGCCCCCAACTGGCCCAAGTCCCACAGCGGCACTCTCTTCGTCCGCGGTACGGGAACCGATGCAACCGACAAACCGATCGAGGTCAACGGCATCCATATGTATCGTCAAAACGTCTGGTTGAAGGGAATCGAGCTGGTCAAACAACTCGATCGTATTCCCTATATCTAATTGAGCCTAATCGCTAATCACTGACATACGTACAGACATGCACTACTGCGCACGTACTCATGTACGTACATACATACCGACATACTTACAGCAGCAAGTCGAACCCCGGCTTACCGATGGTCTGACGCATCTGCCCGATCTGCGTCTCCGCGTGTGTCTGACCGTCCTGTCCCATGACCAGGTTCATCCCAGAGTCCGTAGGGATCACGGCCTTGGTCTGCCCGATTGTCGGGTCAAACCGGAGGTTCCCGACCTGATTTTCAAGATGCATCCGCCCGTCGCTGCCGATAACGTTCCGAGTCATGGTTGCCTCGCTATGCTTCCAAGCCGAATTTCTTCCTTAGTTCCAGATTCGCCGGGATGCTCCGCTCATTGAAGAGGCGCCGCCTCACCTCATCGTTTCGCGTGCATCCGTGAACCTTGGCGGCATAATCCAATTTAGCCCATTCCTCTACGGTAAGCCGAACCGCCTTGCTGATCGTTTTAGTCATCCCTATCTCCTCACTCTTCAAGCTCATTTCCCTTACCGAGATTGCGGGTCTCAGCGAGGGCTTGCAGGTTGTCCATCTCCGACTTGCCGACGTACGCAGACCGACGCAACGATGAACAACATAGAGGGCCTCATCGCATCGAAGATTTCACTCATGCCGCTGCTCATTTCGATACCTCGTCCTCGATTTCCCGTCGGCGCGCTGATATAACTCATGAGGACTGACTCGACAGTTGTTCTTATCGATACCGATGAGATGAATGAAGTTTTTAGCGGAAAAGGTTACCTCGATAAAACGGAGTGATCTTTCTCCAAAGCAGATGAGAAATGATTTGCCGTTCAGATCGCGATCAAATTGTTGTGCCAAGTTGATTATCGACTTGGCTTCGTCATCTCCAGCGAGACGGCCATATTCACCACGATTCATGGGGCACCTCCTTGCGAGAAACTTATCGCATAGAGGAAAAATGCCCGAAGTAATGCCTCAGCGGCATACCCTGTTTTCCACAAAAAAGGGGCGCATAAGCACCCCAAAGAAAAACACGGTTACTGCCTGCCAGTCTGCTCTCCCGATTGGAAATCGGGCGCTGAGGCCGAAGCCCCTGGGCTTAATCGTACTCGAGGCCAAGCTCTCCAGTTGCGTTCACGCACTTCGCAACGAGCGTCAGGTTTACCAGCCGCGCCTGGGTCCCTTTCGGAACAATAAGATTATACCTGATCCAAAACGAAAGATCAATAGTCAACCCTTGATCTTGTCCTCGCAGATCGCTGCTGTGTCCCGGTATGTGACCTGATAACTTTAGCGATCCGTGCGGCCATGATCAGGCGCTGGCTTTCTTATATAGGTCTTATATAGACCCTATATAGTTCCTATATAACTCTCGTTTTCATTCCGATTTGTGGAGAATGGGATATGCCTCTACGGCAGCGCTCCTCTGCCATCCCAAGCAAAATCGAATAATTGAAACAGAACAACAACTCGTTTGAATTTTGTTGGAGCAGACATGGCAAAACTCATCGTCGGCGAGAACGACCTCGCTACCGTCAATCCCGAATTGGCGGCCGAATGGGATTCTGAGAAGAATGGTGACCTGAAGCCGACTGACGTGACAGCAAGCAGTAATAAAAGAGCTTGGTGGAAGTGTCCGCAGGGACATGAATGGGAAACAAAAATATCTCATCGTACGAGTGGAAGTGGATGTCCGTACTGCTCAGGCAACAGAGTCCTGAAGGGTTTCAACGACCTCGCAACGACGAATCCAGACCTCGCAGCTGAATGGGATTATAATCGCAACGAGAGTTTGGCTCCGAAAGACGTCACGGCAGGCAGCGGGAAGAAGGTCTGGTGGAAGTGCCCGAAATGCGGATGCAGCTATAAGGCCGCCGTCAATGACAAAAATAAAGGGAACGGGTGCCCTGTCTGCTGTGGGAAACAGATTGTGGCAGGAGTTAACGATCTCGCCACCGTTAACCCAAAGTTGGCAGCCGAATGGAATTATGAGCGTAATGACGATTTGAAACCGACCGACGTGACCAGAAGCACCGGACGAAAAGTATGGTGGAAGCACGACCTCCCAGACGGTACTGTTCATGAATGGCAGGCCACAATCGCGAGTCGAAACGCTGGAAACGGTTGCCCGTACTGCTCAAACCAGCGTGCGCTTCCCGGCTACAACAATCTCGAGACAGTCAGCCCGCAATTGGCTTCCCAATGGGATTGTGAACGAAATGGGAACCTTAAACCAACCGACGTAATCACCGGTAGCAACTGGAAGGTCTGGTGGAAGTGCCCGATCTGCGGTGGATCATGGAAAGCAACCGTCGCCAGCAGAGCGGCAGGAAGCGGATGTCCCTTCTGTTCGAATCGAAACGTTCTGCAAGGCTATAACGACCTGGCGACAACTCATCCCAAAATCGCTACCGAATGGAATTTCGAGCGTAACGGTGAGCTTCTACCTGAGCAGTTCACCTACGGGTCCGAAAGGCAAGTCTGGTGGAGATGCCCAAAGTGCGGTCATGAGTGGAAAACTTCCATTAACAACCGAACTAACGGGGCGTTCGCGACCGGATGCCCCAAATGCGGCAGTGAATACGGAACCTCGTTCCCAGAGCAAGCGCTTCTTTTTTATGTACGCAAATATATCGATACCGATGCGAAATCACGCTTCAAGGCCAACCTAGCCGGTAAGACCGAAGAGCTCGATATCTGGATCCCGTCTCTACGCGCCGGCATCGAGTACGACGGCGAGTTCTTCCACGCCAAGCGAACGAAAAAGGACAGAGAGAAGGACGAGGCAGCCGCAAGGGCCAACATCCGACTTATACGAATCATCGAGTGCAGGAAAAACGACGCCGTCAACGACCGCATCTTTATAGATGTCCATAAAGGCAGGAAGGAGAACATCGAGAGAGCTATATCTCATGTCATTAGTACGCTCGCGAAACGCGACATCGAGCTGGATATCGACGCCGATACCCCCGAGATCATGTCCCTATACAAAAAATCAATCGAGGAGCGGAGCCTCAAGGTCGAAAACCCAGAACTCGCAGCCGATTGGAATTATGAAAGAAACGGACGTCTTAAACCAGAAAACGTATCTTACGGCTCCACCAGAAAGGTCTGGTGGAAGTGCCCGAAAGGGCATGAATGGATAGCTGCGGTCAACTCGAGAACGAACCCCAAACTCAAATCAGGCTGCCCGTATTGCTCTAACAAGAAAGCTTTGGCTGGCTACAACGACCTGGCTACCGTCAATCCAAAACTGGCAGCCGAATGGGATTCTGAGAAGAATGGTGACCTGAAGCCGACCAACGTAACGCCAGGCTCATGCAAAAAAGTTTGGTGGAAGTGCCCAAAATGTAACTCGAGCTACGAAGCCTCAGTCGCCAACAGAAGTAACGGAAGAGGATGTCCGATCTGCTGTGGGAAGAAAATCGCTGTCGGAATTAACGACCTCGCCGCCGCTAATCCGTCGCTCGCCGCCGAATGGGATTATGCGCGAAACGGAGACCTCAAGCCGACCAACGTGACTGCCGGATCGCATAGAAAAGTATGGTGGCAAGGTGCATGCGGGCACGAATGGCAGGCCTCCGTGGCGAACCGAGGCCGAGGCAGTGGATGCCCATACTGCGGCAGCCGCAAGGTACTCGTAGGCTACAACGACCTTGCAACGACGAATCCTGAGGTCGCAGCTGAGTGGGATTACGACAGGAATGGCGATCTCATACCGGAGAATGTCATGCCGAAGTCCGGCAAGAAGGTGTGGTGGAAGTGCTCACGGTGCGGAAACGAGTGGTTAACGGCTGTCAATGTTAGAACCGCAGGCCACATCTGCCCACATTGCGCCCACACGATAAACCAGAGACGATAGGAATTTCTTTGTATTGCAGTAGCTGTTCATGGCAATGGAAACAGCCGTTTCTTGGGCGTCGGTTAACTCCTCAGCAAGATAATTTATATTCGTGTATTCCATATCGTCTGTCTTGCGAGAAAACACCGCGAAAATTGGATTGACTATGCCATCTTTTGATTTTTCTTCGATGTCACGATGATTCATCAATTGAAGGTTTGTCGGTACATAACCGATAGAGCTTGATTTATCCATTTCGAGCCTGAAGGCGCCAATAGCCAAATTTACTGAATCACTCGATATCCAAACGCTGCCTTTGATATGAGAGATAGCATGGTTGACTTTACTGACGTGGGAAATTACATCGGGAAACTCATTTAGATATTTAGCAGCAATAATCTTCGGTCGAAAATAAATCGAAAGCCGATTCTTAAGATCCTTTTTAGTAAGTACACCATTGACTGCACTTTTATAAAATTCCTCAGCAGAAGGACTAAAACGGTCTTTCTGAACACCTATTAAATGTCTGAACTTATCGGGCGAGAACGAAATTTCAAGAAAACCAGAACTACTGCCCTTGCCATATGCTATAAGAAATGACCGTTTATTTAAGTTTTTATCATATGCACGAGCGGCACTAACGATGGATTGAACATCTCGGTTCGATACGAATCGTTTTCGATATGAATTCATTGAATTACTCATTCGCAGCCTCCTTATTTAAAGAATGGCTGTTATAAAAAATAGGGGAGACGTTATGCCGCAGCGGCATATTGGTTTCTTCACAACTAAAAAAGGATGCTAAAACATCCCTGAAAAGTAAAACTTGCGCGGTTGCTGCCTGCCAGTGAGCGCATTTCAGCTTTTGCCTAGCGCTGGGGCTTACCCCTTCTATAGGCCGTCTTGGGGACCTACTCCCAAGGCACGTAACGCACACCGTGCCGAGCGTCAGGTTTACCAGCCGCGCCTGGGTCCCTTTCGGAACAATGAGATTATACCCGATCCCAAACGGAAGATCAATAGCTAAACACTAATCAAAGCCCACGGGACACGGTATTCAGCCTGATAGATAATGAGCATTGTAGAGCTGCAACTTAGAAGGAGAGAATAGTAGGTATGTCCAAACGCTACCCGCTTTCGCGCGCCTCGAAAGCCTTCGAGGCCATACGTAAGGCTGAACCCGAGTTTGTGGCTAAGGCTATTAGTGAAGGCGCCATAGGTCTCGACAGCGGCCTGCTTGCTGCATATGCAGCCAAATGCTTACGCCAAATGTATGCCAGAACGGGTGAGACGGACCAACGCCTCTGCATGGCGCAACTCAACATGCTTGCTGCGCGGGATGGTTCCATCGTCACCGTCGACGATCTCGTCTGGGCATCGCGGTGGCAAAGTTGCAGACAGGTCTTTCGAATCAACGAAACCGTAGCGATGGAGCTGCCGAAAACGGAACTCGATGATGAGATTCCATGCGAAGTCTTCAAACGACTTCCGTACCCGATCATCTATGTCGATCGAAGTTTCAAGGCGCCCATCTCGAGCGGCGAGACGATAGACATAGCCGGATTCATTGCCTACACGATACGGTGGAACGACGGCAGTACAAGAATCGGCATCGTGATGATTCGTCCGGAAGGTGGTCGTATCTATACTTCAATCCCAACGGATGAGAAAACCACGATAAAGTCGTTGGTCGATGCCGATGTCGGACTGGATGACGGGAACGGAAATCCTCTATCCATGGCAACACAGCTTCAAGACTCAAAAACAAGCTACGACGAAGCGATAGATGCCATGTCAACCATCGTGTCAAGCCTTCTCTATATCATCTCCGCCGAGGATGACGCCCGAACTGTCTACGCACCGCCGAAGACCATGCGCGGCTCGAAGCCCGGCAAAAAGACGAACCTCGAGACGGTCACTGAGGTCGGTGTCCGCATAGGTCGCGCGATAGGGGAGACGCGACGTTCAATTTCGTACAGGATACCGACAGCAAATTCCACAGGTCGCACCGTGGCACCGCACATTCGTGCCGCCCACTGGCAACATTATTGGATCGGCCAGCGAAAGGGTAGGACCGATGGCCGTTATGGCGAAGAACTCATCGTGAAGTGGGTTCCGCCCGTCCCGGTCAATGAGGACTTTGGTGAGGTAACCGAAACGATTCACAACTAGCTTTAAACAAACAAAACAGTAGCAATCATGCAGAAGGTGACGGTGCGGCATCCGATGCTGCGCTGTTCGGAAGGAAGGAGAATGCCGCCGCACCATCACTTGTAAGTGTGCTCGGAACCAAGCCGAATAGGCAGACGCAAAGGAATCAGACTTTATCAGCCCTTCAATGTTTCCCTAGCAGCCACCAACTCATCGCTGACCTCGTCGAGCAGCTTCTTCCCCTTGAGTTCCGCTTTGACCATGGGAGCAACATACCCGTCTTCATGCGGCTCGAAGATCATATCGGGATCGGGCAGCCAGTCTCCGTCTTCCTCGCCGTAGCCGACCTCGTTGATAATCCCGTAGAAATCGAGGAGTTTGTTGTACAGCTCCGTCTCCCCAACGTAGGGATACGCTCGTCGGCAAGCTCTGTTATACGCCTCCATTGTGAGAAGGTGAAGTTCATCGGACTTGATTTCCCACCCAGCCTCGACGATAGCGCCATCAGGCGTGATTTGTACGTCATGCAGGAGCGAGCTGGGAATCCGACACAAATCGACTGACTCCCAGACAAACCTATCTGTGTATTCGCAAAGCTCGAGAAAGTCATAAGCCTGGTTCCAAAGCCCACATAAGACATTCAACTGTTTCTCGCTGAGTTTTTCTGACATGCCGTTCCTTTCCTTGACGAGCAATGAATCGAGATCTACATGGCCCCACCGTGCGATGTCCTCGACCTTTTCGATGTCGCTCGGGACATGCGCCCCGCGGCGCCAATCCTTGATGGAGGACAACGACACATGCATGTAATCGGCGAGAGAGCGCATCCTCTCAGCGCCTTTGGCTCCAGAGCCGATAAGCGAATCGAAAACAGCCGATGAGAAGCGATAGATCTTACCATCGATGGCGTAAAGGTCTTTTCTCATTACCATCCCCCCTGTCGTCCAAAACGATAGACGCATTCAACTGCGTCTAAGAGACGAAGAAAAACGAATGTCTCGGATGAATGCTCACAAGTAAAAAATCTGACTATATCCAAAAATGAAACGCAGATCAATAGTCAACCCTTGATCTCGTCCTCGCGGATCGATAGAGTTATCGGAACAACCTGTCGGACACAGCAGCGATTGGAGAAACGTGTCTGAGATCAAGATAGCCGAGCTTTTCGCGGGCGTCGGCGGGTTCCGTTTGGGCCTCGAAGGCTACGCGAACCCAGAGCATCCCGAGTTCTATATGAAGCCTGCCGGTCCCTTCACGACCGTCTGGGCGAACCAGTGGGAGCCGCCCGGAACCGAGACCAAGCAGTTCGCCTCCCGTTGCTACGAAGCGCGCTTCGGAGCCGGCAGCGTCGTCAACGAGGACATAAACAAGGTCCTAGACCAGGCCGAGGCGGGGGAGAGGGAGGTCCCCGACGTCGATATGGTCGTGGGCGGCTTCCCGTGCCAGGACTATTCGGTCGCCCGCCCGCTCAACCAGGCGAGAGGCATTGAGGGCAAGAAGGGCGTCCTCTGGTGGGACATCTATCACTTCCTTGAGATGAAGAAGCCGCGCTTCGGCCTCTTCGAGAACGTCGACCGCCTGCTCAAGTCACCGGCCTCCCAACGCGGCCGAGACTTCGCGATCATCCTCAGCTGCCTCGCAGACCTCGGCTACACTGTCGAGTGGCGCGTCGTGAACTCCGCCGAGTACGGATTCCCCCAACGCCGCAAGCGCGTCTACATTTTCTGCGAGAAGGACATCGCAGCCACCGACCTCGAGAACCGTCTCAAGCACGGCGTGATGGCGAAGGCCTTCCCCGCGATCTATCCCGACGAGCTGACCGAGTTCGATGTCCTACCGGACCCCTACGAGAACTCGACTCACTTCGGTGTCGGTCAGAAGACCTCGCAGTTCAAAAACGCCGGTGTCATGCAGGGCTGCCATGTCCTTACCTGCGACTTCGCCGAGGACCACCGAGGCCCGCGCAAGGTACTCGGCGATGTCCTCGTCCCCGAATCCGAGGTTCCCTCCGAGTTCTTCATTGAACCCGAGAAGCTCCCGGATTGGCGCTACCTCAAGGGAGCCAAGCGGGAGGAGCGCACGAACAAGAAGACCGGCTTCACCTATATCTATTCCGAGGGCGCCATGAGTTTCCCGGATGCGATCGACAAGCCGAGCCGCACGATCCTCACCGGTGAGGGCGGGCGGGGCGCCAGCCGCTTCAAGCACGTTATCGAGTGTTCGGACGGCCGCTACCGCCGCCTCGTCCCCGACGAGCTCGATCAGCTCCAGGGGTTCCCCAAAGGCTGGACGGACACCGGCATGAGCGACGGCCGTCGCGCCTTCTGCATGGGTAACGCCCTCGTGACGGGAATCCCTCACCGCATCGGCAAGGCCATGGTCGAGGTCTACGGCCTCTAGCAATCTATCCTGTTTACCTGCTGTTTTATCGCATCCAGATCTGTACAGGCAAACCTCGATCTGCTAACCTTAACGTAAAGGAAAACGCGAAAAGGGGAGCATAAATCATGAATAAGGACATCCTGCTTGCCGATACTGAAAAGGATACCATCCGTCTCTGGATGGTCGCCGATGACGTCATCGCGAACGATCCCGAGGCCGGCATCATGATCGAGCTCCCGATGGATCCCTCGGTCCTCGCCGGTATTCTCGCCGACGAGGCGGATACCGAGGGAGTGCGTCCCGGAGACCTCCACATCTATCGCCAGTACTCGACGGGCCGCTTCAAGCGCGACCTCTGGTGGCGAGACGTCGAGTACGACGATGAGGTCGACGAGGCCAACACGTTCTGCGCGGCGGTCAACGCCCATCCCGAACTCGACCTCTACCATGCCTTCCAGTATTTCGACTTTCACGAGATCTACGACTGGGAGGGCCAGCTCAACGTCTTCCTCCAGGAGAAGGACCTGCCGGAGGACCCCGAAAAGGACGCCGACATCGACACCGGCCTCTATTCAATGGCCGACGTAAAGGCAAAGCTCTTCGAGAGCGCCTAGATGCCGACCAGACTGACGACACGCGAGTTCCTAGCACGACTCCAGGCCCGCAACGCCCATGTAGCAGGCGGGGAGCTCAGCGTGACGGGAACGTATCGTAGCTCGACGACACCGATAGAGTGCCGTTGCAATCTCTGCGGCTACGTCTGGAATGCCCACCCCCAGTCGCTCATGCGAGGCGCCGGGTGCCTCCGTTGCGCCCGTAAGAAAGCCTCGCTTGCCGGTCATGAGGCTCAAAAGGTGACCCCGGAGCAGTTTCGATTACGAGTCGAAAGACTCTGCCCGACAATCGAACTCGTCGGCGTCTACAAAGGTGGCAACAGGAAGATCGAGGCCCGCTGCAAGGACTGCGGTTATACCTGGTCGCCCTTCCCAGCAACCCTTCTCCGTGCCTGCTCCTGTCCCGTCTGCACCAACAGGGTGGTGGTGCCCGGCCAAAACGACCTCGCGACGACGAACCCCGAGATCGCCGCCGAATGGGACTGCGCGCGAAACGGCGGGCTCACGCCGAAAGACGTAGTTGCCGGCTCTGCGAAAAAAGTCTGGTGGGTCTGCTCCAAGGGCCACGAATGGCAGGCTGAGGTGTATCGACGTAAGGCCGGACAGACATGCCCTGCCTGTCGCAGCGCATCCAAAGGCCGATAGTCCAAAAAAACGGCTGGTCCTGAAACCAGCCGTAAGCGAAGCTCGTCGATCAAGAAGCCTTAGCCAACTCGCGAAGCAGCCTGTTCTGCAAATCGCAAGGCAGCTCGTTGAAAAGTTCTACGAGCCGTACCCTCTTTTCGACCGGCGTCATGTCCTCCGGGTCGATAGTATCTCGTTCTTTAAGAAGGTCATCTACTGTTACGCCGAGTACTTTGGCAATACGCATGGCGGCGGAACAATCGAGGTCGCCGACGGTCATGTTTCCAGACAGCAGCGCATCGATGATGTCGATGTTCACCGCGGCTTTTTCAGCAAGATCTTTGCTAGATAGCCTCTGATCGTCCAACAGCAGATGGATGTTCGCCGCGCCCAAGTTCTTTCCCATACCCATGGTCGCCAACCTCCTAATTGGGAAACGTCCTATCTTATTTTACCAATTCGCAACTTACTGCGTTTTCGAATCGTAAGCAGCTCGTACGCTCACAAGATCTTGATAAATCTGAACGGCGGTAGCCGAATGATCGTTACGCAGGCACGCAGGGTGATTGCGAATCGCCTCCTTGAACTTGGCGGATGTCATCGGCAAAACCAAACAAAAACTATCCGATGGGCGAAATGTCTTTTATCAGCGGTAAAATAGCTTCACGTAATGAACACACTCTATCCGCGTTTATTGACAGGGGAGCAACTCAAATGGATCTCGAAGTTCGCCTCTATTTTTCAGAATTCCGTCGAAATCAACTCCGAAAACGAGTCGATTTCCGCGTTTTTCAGAATTTCAAAACAGCAAAGCCCCAGCTATTGGGGCTTTTTTCGGGTAGGGTATTCTAACAGCTAAATGATATGCACCCCGCTAGGGCCGTTGAAGCGGATTCACGAGGAGACGAAGCATTCTAACAGCTAAATGATATGCACCCCGCTAGGGCCGATGGGCATGCAGACCGAGACAATCGACGATTCTAACAGCTAAATGATATGCACCCCGCTAGGGCCCGACATGTTTATGCACCTGCAATCGAGTTATTCTAACAGCTAAATGATATGCACCCCGCTAGGGCAAAAGGAGGTAGCCCACATGTCCGACAGCTATTCTAACAGCTAAATGATATGCACCCCGCTAGGGCTCTAGCCTCAATCCTGCGCTTCTCATGCGGAATTCTAACAGCTAAATGATATGCACCCCGCTAGGGCGGCGCCGTAAACAGAGCCGGCACTCGCTGAATTCTAACAGCTAAATGATATGCACCCCGCTAGGGCATGTTCCATGGCGGGGCCGCTCATGGATTTGTACGGATATACGGACATACCGGCATACGTACACACCAATATATATAGGCGACCTCCCGCTCGCTATCTGGCAGCGAACCGCAGGGCGTCTAGCACGATGCCGCCCCTTATGGGGGCGGCATCGAATCATCTCGTCAGCGGCACGCAAACTCGAACCAGCCAGATAGCCGACGAGGTCGGGCTACATCTCCCACTCCTCGCGCTGTGGCCGCCCGCTCCGCTTCACGGGCGGAACGACCCGGTAACCGAATGCCTTCAGGAATTCGATGGCTTCCCTTATTCTCTGGATATCGGCTTCCGACTTATTCAGCTCGACCCCGCTGAAGCCGCTCCACAGCCCGGGCGCCACGATCGCCATGTTGTGCTGCTTCGACAGCGGGTCGATGTCGGCGTAGACGTTGAGCGTCACCGTCGCGTCCTTGTGCCCGAGGATCGACTGGAGCGATTTTATGTCCCCTCCATGCCGGATCCACTGCGTCGCGAACGTGTGCCTGAGGCCGTGGAACGTGATGAGCTCGCCGTTCGTCCCCATGAGGTCGTTGGCCTCCGAGAAGGTGGAGAACGCCCGCCTGATGTAGCTCGTCGTGGCGAACGAGTTCCCGGGGCCGCTCACGATGTAGCAGTCCTCGATATCCAGCTTCCCGGCGCCGAAGGTCCGGACCTGCGCCCCGTCGTGCTCGCGGACCTTTTCGAGCCACGGCATGAAGCCGACGCGGTCGATGGGGATCACCCTCGCCTCGTGGTTCTTGGTGTCCTTGATGTAGGACCCCGTCCCGCGGGCGTATGCCACGGCGTGCGCGACGTGGATGAGTCCTTGCTCCATATCGACGTCGCACCACCTGAGGGCGCATACCTCGCCGATCCTCATCCCGGTGTGGAGCGCGATCACGATCGCCCGCTTGAACTTCCCGTCCCTCATCCGCGACACCTGCTCGTTGAGGACGGGCACGAGGTTCGAGCGCAGCGCGTTGCGGGGTTTCTCGTAGTGCGGGATCTTGAGAGCCCCCGCGCACGGGTTCACCGCGACCGTGTTGTTCGACCTCGTCATCAGGTACCGGTAGAGCCTGTCGACGATCTTCACCGACTTCCTGAGCGTCTCGGGCGCCGTGCCCGATCTCACCTTGTCCGACATCCACTCGTTGATGTCGTCGCTCGTCACCTCGCCGACGGCGAGCCCGCCGATGGGGGAGCGCTGTATGTGCAGGGCGCTGTAGTGGTAGTCGTCGGCCGTCCCGAGCGTGATCGCCTTGAGCTCGACGCGGGCGGCGATGTATCTGTCGATCGCTGCGCCGAGCGACAGGCGCGCCCACGGGTCGTCGACCCCGTACGCGATCTGCACGGGACTCCCCGGCACGGAGGACACGACGTGGGCATGCCGCCGCGTCCAGTCGGGCGCCTCGTAGACCGCATCGAATCTCTCTGCCGGTCCGTCCGAATCACGCGGAGGCGCGACGGCCAGTCCCGCGGCCTCGTCCATATCCCTGGTCTCGCGGACCCGATCGGCCCACGGCTCCCGCCCTCTATGTACGGGGAAATCGAAATCATCGACCGACATGCCGTTCATCCCGGCGATTCTCATCAACGCCTCGTGCCGAAACGCCGGAAGGAAGCGGGATGCCTCGAGCCTCCCCTCATCCGAGCCGGAGGAACACGCGATCTTGGTCTTCCTGGTGATGGCCGTCCGCTTTCCCGTCGTCCTATCGACGTAGAAGATGATCAACTGCCAATAGCTGCCGTGCTTCCTCACGGTTCCGCGCCCGGAGGGCACGTACCTTCTTTCATCGCTCAAAACAAGCCTCCCCTTGGCTACGCTCTCTTGGTCTCATGTTCGAGACCACCGTTTCATCCCATTTTCCTGTGACCCGAAAAATGGGCATCTACCTGCGAGGGTATTGATTTGTGACCCAGCTCTGTGACCTTTTGCACACGGGTCACACGTATCGTGAAATCGTGTGCGGGCGTGCATCCCACCGAACCAGAAGCCACCTTATCGCCGCAGCTCGGAAACCGTGCTACAACATCACGGCCTGCGCGTTCTGTGGGCGCTGTGCGTCCTGTGTGCATTGTGGTATAATAAAAACACAGGTAGATTGCCCAGCTTCGCCGCTGGGGGTCAAGGGGTCGCTGGTTCGAATCCAGTCGTCCCGACCAGAAGCTCCAA
>ERZ808240.569-NODE-569-length-47557-cov-5.743442_pt1 | contig 47557 bp, 57 predicted proteins | sample MGYA00521084_ERZ808240 | MGnify/ENA primary metagenome ERZ808240 (study PRJEB31516, sample SAMN03275571) | gut metagenome | biome: mammalia-associated habitat; material: feces | host: Papio cynocephalus | place: Kenya | collected 2012-08-06 ...
TTCCTCCGAAGACGCCATGACCGCCGACTGGTCCCGCATCCCGTACGACGTGCTCGCCACGATCTCCACCCGCATCACCAACGAATGCCGTCAGATCAACCGCGTCGTGCTCGACTGCACCTCCAAGCCGCCGGCAACCATCGAGTGGGAGTGACGGTGTGAGAGGAAGCGTTGCCGCCGCGTGAGCGGTTCATCTGCTGAGGCCCGGTAGCCGCGGGAAATCCGTGGCCACCGGGCCGTTGCGTTGTCCCATGGCGGCCGTCATCGTCGGCTGTTCAGCCAGGTGATGGCGAGTTGCGTGCGATTGGACATGTGAAGCTTTGCCAGTATGTCGCTGACGCGGTTACGCACCGTGCCCTCGCTGAGAAACAGTTTCGCGGCGATCTCCCGGTTGTCCAACCCCTCGGCCACCAGGGCGGTGATGCCGCGCTCGCGGTCCGACAATGCCCCGAATGCGTCCTCGTTATCTGCCGGCGATCCCGCGGAACCGTCCTGCGGTTGCGAGCCGCGTCGGGCGGCGGTTTTGTCGCCTCCGGTGAGCTTGCTGAGCACCTGGGCGCCCAGCACCACCTGACCCGCCATGACCGACTGCACCGCGGGGGCCACCGAAGCGACGTCCTGCTTGATGAGATACCCTCTCGCCCCCAGGGCCATCGCCTGATCGATATACGACTTGTCGGCAAACGTGGTGAGGAACAGAATGCGAGCCGCCCCGTCGAAGTCCAGGATGCGCCTGGCCGCCTCAAGCCCGTCCATGCCGGGCATCTGGATGTCTATCAGCAATACGTCGGGCCGGTTGGCGGGCCCGGAGCAATATCGCTCCACGGCCTCGTCTCCGCTGGTTGCGGTCCAAGCCACGCGAGCCGTACGGGTTGTCTCGAGAATGGTCGTCAGCGACGAGCACACAATCGCATCGTCGTCCGCAATCGCCACTTTCATGCCTGCGCTCCTTGGTCACCGGGGTGTTCCGGCTCTGGGTCCTTGGCTTGCTTCGGTTTGGGAATCGAAACGAACACGCGCCAACCGGTATCGTTCATGCCGGTCGAACAGGTGCCGTCCAGCGCTCGCACGCGTGTCTCGATATCCGCCAGGCCCATGCCGCGCACGTCGTGTTCGGCGGCGGTATTCGGTGACGGTGTCCCATCCCGGTCCACGATACGCCCGTTATCCTGGACAACCAACTGCCAGAACGCGGGAAAATCCTGCAGCGACACGGCGACGGAGTCGGCTGCGCTGTGCCGCGCCGTGTTGGCAAGCGATTCGCGGATGATCGCGGCCAGGCAGCGGGCCACCGGAGCGGGGGCGGAATCAATGGCGTTATGCAGCGTCACGCGCAGTCGGGCCGTGGAACGGGCCGCATCGGCCATCCAGGCGTGGAAATCCACTCCGGCGTCATCGAGATCATGCACGCTGCGACGCACCATGGTCATCGCTTCGCTGATGGTGGTGTTCACGTCGGCGAACTGCTGCGCCGCAACCGTGTCCCGCCGCGCCTCGGCCACTACCCGGTCGGCTTCGGATTGCATGATCGCACGCGTCAGCAAGTGTCCCACATTGTCGTGAATGTCCCGGGCGATGCGGGTGCGTTCGTTTAGGGTGGCCATGCGAGTGGCCGTGGACCGTTCCTCCTGGGCATCCGCAAGCCGTGCGCGCAGCATGCGCGTGTCGCCGCGCAGAGCGTCTTGGGTTGCACGAAGCCGATTGGTCAGTTCCGTCCGTCTGCGCACCGAACGTCCCCACAGATACGCGATGCAGGACAGGGCGGTTGCGGTCGCGGTCGCCGAATGCCGATGAGGACTTTCGAGCAACAGCGCGGTCGCCAACGGCAGCGCCCAGACGAAGCGAAAAGCATGCCGCATGGTTGCGCCCCATGCGTCCGCACGTGGGGCGTCGGCGGGGACCCTGGCCGCGTCATAGGCGGCCACCGGCAGTGAGAACACGAATGTCGGCGAGCACAACGCGGCGATCGAGACGGCCGATATCGGCACCCATGCCTGTTCGGGTCCGGCCGACAGCAGCCATTCGCCGAGTCCCGCGCAGCAGATCGCGGTCAATATGACGGCGATGGACAACGGCGTCACGCCACCGGAATCACGGGCCAGCAGCAGCGCGCACAGCACAGCCAGCATCAGTTTGTCCGCAATCCTATTCACGCCCACGAGTCTACTCGTCGCCGGGAGATGACAAATGTCACCGCCCATGGCATGCGTCGTGATCGGGGTCACCGTGTCGGCCGACGCGCATCGGCGATGATGGAATCAGATGAAAGGAGGCGCGTGATGACCGCCAATACCACCGTAACGCCGGCGATTGAAGTCGCCGGGCTCATCAAACGATACGGAGACGTGCTCGCACTCGACTCGTTTGACCTCACTGTGCAACAGGGGGAGATCTTCGGATTGCTGGGACCCAACGGATCTGGCAAATCCACGGCCATCAACTGCATACTCGCGCTGCTGTCGTATGACGCCGGGCGGATTCGCGTGTTTGGCGAACCCATCCATTCCACCAGCTACGCCCTGAAGCGGCGCATCGGCATCGTGCCGCAGAACGTCGCGGTGTTCAATGAGCTCACCGTCGTCGAGAACGTCGACTACTGCTGCTCGCTGTATGAGCCGAACAAAGCCCGGCGCAGGGAACTGGTGCGTGACGCCATTGACTTTGTGGGATTGGGGGAGTTCCGCAAGTTTCGGCCGGGCAAACTGTCGGGAGGTCTGCTGCGGCGGCTCAATATCGCATGCGGCATCGCACACAGGCCCGATCTCATCTTCTTCGACGAGCCGACCGTCGCCGTTGACCCCCAGAGCCGCAATGCGATTCTCGAAGGCATTCAGCGGCTGAACCGCGAGGGCGCAACCATCGTGTACACCAGCCATTACATGGAGGAGGTCGAACAGATTTGCAACCGCATCCTCATCATGGATCATGGCCGCCATCTGGCGCTCGGCACTTCGGACGAGCTGAAATCCATGATCGGCATGGGCGAACGCATCACCGTCGAGACCTTCGACCTGCCTGAATCCACGCTTAACCGGGTCCAGGCCCTGCCCTTTGTGATCGAAGCGACATATGACGGCGGCACGCTGTCCGTCCGATGCCAGCGGGGCGACCGCAACCTTGTGGATCTGCTTGATCTGCTGGAATCGGCCGACGTGAACATCGGACATCTCACCAGTCGGCCCCCGACGCTCAACGATGTGTTCCTGGAACTCACCGGAACGGGCCTGAGGGATTGAGAGGCCGTCATGTGGAGTACATTCAAGGCGATGCTGCTGATCAACCTGCGTGAAAAGTCGGGGTTGTTCTGGCTGGTCTGCTTTCCGGTTCTTCTGGCGTCCCTAGTGCAGGGGGTCTTCGGCAGCATCGACACATACAATGCGATTGAGCCGGTGCCGGTGGCTGTGGTTCGCGACGACCAGTGGAATCGCGCCTACGGCGTGCAGCAATTCACGGATTCGCTCTCCGGGACGGCGTCCGCGAGCGACGATGCAGGCGACGAGTCGATGGACGGTCAGGGGGCGACCACGCTGATCAGGGTCACCGAGACGACCGACCGGCCGGCCGCCGATACGCTGCTTCAAAACGGCGACGTGAAAGCGATACTGTCGACCGACGGCGAGGGGCGCATCATGATGACCGTTTCCGACACGGTTGCCGGCGCCATGTCCTCGGCCAACGCCGGTGGCGGCGACGCCGAGGCGATCACGATCAGCGCGTTGGGCAACGTCATCGATACCTTTAACGTCCACGGCGCCATCATCGACGATGCGATCACGCGGAAGCTGGCCGCGCAACCACAGCTGGCCACGGACCCCTCGTTCTGGCAGCAGATCACGCAGAACGCCAATGCGGGAACCAAAGGCGGGCAAACATACGTCAAGGACGTCGCGCTCACCCATTTCACTCCCGAGTCGATGGCCCGGTACCATTTCGCGCTGCTGGGCATGGCGTCCATGCTCAGCATGCTGTTCACCTGCGTTTCGCTGACGCTGCTGCAGCCGAATCAGACGGCAAGCGGCATTCGCGTCGCCGTCAGTCCGTTGCCGCAATCCCGTAAGGTCCTCGGGGTGTTTCTCTCCGGCTGGCTGATGTCGTTCCTGTCGCTGATCGTGGCGTTCCTCTTCATCAGATTCGCGCTTGGCATATCGGTGGGTGGCCGGGAGCCGCTGGCGATCGTCGGACTATTGGTCGCCACCTTCGCCTCCAGTGCGATGGGTCTGGCGCTGGGCGCGATTCCCGGATTGTCGTTGGGCGCCAAGAATGGCGTCGCCATCGCCCTGTCCACCGGATTGTCCATGCTCGCGGGGCTGATGGGGACATTCTCCATGCATCTCAACGACACGATACAGGCCCATGCTCCCGTAGTGCATCTCATCAGTCCGGTCAAGCAGGTTTCCAACCTGTTCTACGACCTGCTCTACTACGATTCGCTCGCCCCGTTCCTGCAAACCGTCGCCATACTGCTCATCATGAGCGCCATGGGACTGGCAGCGGCGGTGGCCATGCTTAGGAGGCAACGGTATGAACACCTGTAAAACGACGTTCCGTATCATGTGGGCGCATCGTGGCGCGCTGCTTGGCTACCTCATCGGGTGCGGCGTCCTGATGGTCTTCCTGGGATTCGGCGTCATAAGCACGATGACGAGCGACAAGACCGACGTCACCTTCGATCGAACCACCACCAGCATCGCCATCGTCGATCGCGACGAGGAATCCGGCCATGTGTTCCAGCATGGCCTGGAGCAGGCGCTGGGCGACACGGCGCAGATCGTCCACGTCCCCGATACCAGGCGGGACCTGCAGGATGCGCTGGCAAGCGACCAGGCAAAACTGATCGTCATCATCCCCGACGGCTATGCTGCCGATGTTGTCCAATCGATTCGGCAAGGCGGGGACATGACCGCTGTGGAATGCGCAAGCAGCTACGGTTCCGGCAGCATCGCCATGGCGAAGATGCAGGTTACCGGTTTTCTTGACGAGGTGCGCACCGCGCTCGCGAGCAATCCCGACTTCACGGTGAATGCCGCGATCGACCAGGTGGTCGACCAGCGAGGTGACCTGCCCCAGGTGACCGTGCAGGCCACCGGTGACAACAACACCATGGACACTTCGTCGATAGTGGTTGCGGGATACGGCATGACGCTGTCGACGATGATCTATCCGGCGATGGCCGTGATGACGTTGGCCGTGGGGCTGGTCGTTTCCAAATTCAATGCGGATTATGTCCGGGAACGGCTGAGCGCATCGGCCTGCTCGTCGCTGCGCATCAACGGTCAGGTGATGCTCGCGTGTCTGGTGCTGGCCCTGACGACCTGGCTGTACTATTCCGCGCTGTCATTGGCGGTTGTCATTCCGCTGCGTGGCGGGTTGGCCGCGCTGGGAGCCGTCGGCATCACACTGTCTTTGACCGCGGCGTTGGCGTTGACCTTCATGGCATTGGCGTTTGGGTTTATGATCGGGCAGTTCGTCTCGTCCGTCAACGCCACCAATGGCATAGCCAACGCCGTAAGCATGGTCCTGCTCTTTTTGTCCGGCATATGGACTCCTGCCTCGATGATGCCTGAAGCCGTCGTGACCATCGCCAAATTCACACCGGGATGGTGGTACGTGCAGGCCGTGTATCAGTCATTCGGCGGGCGGGACATCAATGCCGTGAATCCGCCGGACTGGTCCGGCTGGGGGGCGTCCATGGCGATTCTCCTGCTGTTCGCCGCCGCCTTCGTCTGTATCGGGCTGGCGGTTGGCCGGATACGACAGAACAGCCCCGCGTTGCGTTCCGCGGTTGTTACCAATATGAAATAACGGAGGGGAGGAAACAAAGGAGGGTAGGTATGGCATCCCGCACCGGTTGGGATGCCATACCTACCCTCCTTTGGCTCGGTCTGCCCGCTACTGTTCCTTTGCCGCCGGCGTGCCCAGGAAATGCTCCTCACTCGGCAGAATGAGGTTGAGGACCAGGGCGACGACGAAGGCGACGGCGATGCAGTTCGAAGCGAAGATCTGCTGGAACAGGGCGGGGAAATTCACGAAGATGTCGCTCACCTGCGTGAACCCGATGCCAATGGTCAGCGACAGGGCCGCAATCGTGATGTTGCGCTGCGAGAAGCCCGCCTCGGAGATCATCTGGAAGCCGGAGAGAATGATGTTGCCGAACATCATGATCGTGCAGCCGCCGAGCACGGCCTGCGGTAGCGAATTGAACACTTCCGCGATGGCCGGCACGAACGACGCCAGAATCAGAATCACGCCGCCCGAGAGAATGACCTTGCGGTTGACGACCTTGGTGATGGCCACCAAGCCGATATTCTGCGCGAAGGACGTCAGTGGCAGGCAGCCGAACAGACCGGAAACCGAGGAGATCAGGCCGTCGCCGGCGATGGCGCCGGCGGTTTCCCGCTCGGTGGGGAGGCGGTCGAGACCGACCTTGGTCAACGCCGCGGTGTCGCCCAGCACCTCCACCGAGGACACCACGTACAGCAGACCGAGCGAAATGATCGCGCCCCAATCGAACTCGGGCTTGAAGGGCATGAGCTGCGGAACGGACACAATCGACAGATTCGCAAATCCTGAGAAGTCGACCTTGCCCATGCAGATGGCCGCCACATAGCCGACCACTAGGCCGAACAGCACCGACAGCTGCTTGGCGGTGCCTTTCATCAGCAGTTGGAAGGCAAGGCATGCGACCAGCGAAATCAGGCCGAGTATCAGATTCTGCCACGAGCCGAAATCCTTGGCGCCGGAGCCGCCACCGAATGACGTGGCGCCCACGTTCAGCAGCGAGAATCCGATCGACGTGACCACAATCGCCGAAACGATCGGAGGCACGAAGCGCCGCCAGTATTGCGCGGTGAGGCCCAGCACCAATTCCAGCAGGCCGCCCACCATCACGGCGCCGACGACGGCGCCATAGCCCTTGTCGGCGCAAATCGCCACGGCGGCCGCGACATAGGTGAACGAGATGCCCGTCACCATCGGCAGCTTGGAGCCGATGCGCCAAGCTCCGTACAGCTGCAGGCATGTGCCCAAACCGGCCACCAGCAGGCCGGCCTGAATGATCGTGGCCGATTGCTCGGGCGTCATCTTGGCTGCCGACGTCACGATGAAAATGGGGGCGAGGTTCGCCACGAACATGGCCATCACATGCTGCAGGCCGAAGGGGATGCCCCTCCAGAAGCTCACCGGGGCGTCAAGCGAACTGAGCGCCTCGAATGAAACGCCGCTGTTGGTGGCGTTGTTCGTCGGATTACTGTTCTTCTTTTCCATATATGATTCTCTCGATGTGATTGTTGCGGGTTTTCGGCTTCTGCCGTCTCCTCGCGGACCGAGCCCGTCGTCCTTTGCATGTGGCGGGTTCGGGGAGGTTCAGTGACGGAACGTAATGCTGCCGGTATCCGCGTCCATTGAATCGACGATGGCCAGGGAGTCGACGTCGTACCCCTCGGCTCTCAGCGTCTCGCCGCCGTCCTGAAAGCCTTTTTCCACGGCGATGCCAATGCCCTCGATAACTGCGCCCGCCGCCTTGCACAGGGCGATCAGACCCTGCATGGCCTTGCCGTTGGCGAGGAAGTCGTCGATCAGCAGCACGTGCTCGCCGGCGGAAAGATACTTCTTCGAGACGATGACGGGGAATTCCTTCTGCTTGGTGAAGGAATACACAATGGTGGAATACTGGTCGCCGTCGAGGTTGATGGACTGCGCCTTCTTCGCGAACACCACGGGAACATCGCCGAAATGACGCGCGGCCAGGCAAGCGATGCCGATGCCGGAGGCCTCGATGGTCAGGATCTTGTCGACCCGTTTGCCGGCGAAATGCTCGGCCCAGGCGGCTCCCATATGGTCGAAGAGTCCGACGTCGCATTGATGATTCAAAAAAGCATCGACTTTCAGGACATTGCCAGGTTTGACAGTGCCTTCGCGCACGATGCGTTCCTCGAGTTCCTGCATAGCACTTCCTTTGAGGATCGGTGAGGTTTTTATGTCAGAAACATATCACCGTGCCTACCTTGATGTAGTCTCGTAACGCCGCATTGCATCGCAATCTCGTCCAACGCGCCCATGCGCGCCTGACGATGAGCACCCGCACAGCAAAGGAGAGCCAAGTGAGCGATTACGCAGCCGCGCCGGAAGTGGTTATGCGCTCGGAACAGGAACTGATCGGGGACCTCAACCCCCAGCAGGCTCAGGCGGTGCAATACCAGGGGCCGGCGCTGCTCATCGGCGCGGGCGCCGGATCCGGCAAAACACGCGTGCTGACGCGTCGAATCGCATGGATCCTGAGCCAATTCGGCGCATGGCCCAGCCAGATCATGGCCATCACCTTCACCAACAAGGCCGCCGCGGAAATGCGCGAGCGTCTTGCCGGACTCATCGGCCCCGTCGCCGACCGCATGTGGGTGTCGACCTTCCATTCGGCCTGCGTGCGCATTCTGCGCCGCGACGGCAAGGCCATCGGTCTGAACTCGGGATTCTCCATCTACGACACGGCCGACTGCGAACGCCTGATCAAGCTCATAGGCGCCGACCTCAACATTGATCTCAAGCGATACACCCCGCGCGTGATCCTCGGGAAGATCTCCGACTGCAAAAACAACCTTCAGGACTGGCGAACCCAAGTCAACACGTATGCGGCCGGCTTCCAGCCCGGCCATAAGGGGTATCAGCTCGGTCGATTCGGCAACGCCGAGGAGATCTATGCGGTGATGTACGCCGAATACCAGCATCGGCTTGCGCTTGCCAATGCGGTGGATTTCGACGATCTGATCATGCGGACGGTGGAGTTGCTGAAAACGCAGCCGGCGGTGGCCGATTATTACCATCACAAATTCCACTACATTCTGGTCGACGAGTATCAGGACACGAACCATGCCCAGTATGTGCTGGTGCGCGAGCTCGCCGGGGTGGACAGCGTGGAGCGTCCGGCCTGGGTGACCGTGGTGGGTGATTCCGACCAGTCGATTTATGCGTTCCGTGGCGCGGACATCCGCAATATTCAGGACTTTGAAAAGGATTTTCCGCATGCGCGCACCATTATGCTTGAGCAGAACTACCGGTCGACGCAAACCATTCTTGACGCGGCCAATGCGGTGATCGCGAAGAACGAGGGGCGCAAGCCCAAGAAACTGTGGACGGCGCTGGGCAAGGGCGCGCCGATTGTGGGGTATGCCGCGGACAACGCCCAACAGGAAGCGCAGTGGGTGGCCACCGAAATCGCCCGGCTGCGCGCCGAGGAGGGCGTCGCCTATTCCGATATGGCGGTGATGTACCGGGCCAACGCCCAATCGCGTGCTTTGGAGGAGGCCCTGATCAACGCCGGACTACCGTATCAGTTGGTCGGTGGCACCAAGTTCTACGAGCGCCGCGAAGTGAAGGACGCGATGGCGTATCTGCAGGCCATCGTGAATCCTCTTGACAGCGTGAATGTGCGCCGTATTCTCAATGTGCCCAAGCGCGGTCTCGGCCCTCGCGCCGAGGCGTTGGTCGCCGGCTACGCCGATGCGCACGGCACCGCCTTCTGGGACGGCCTCATGCACTTCGACCAGATCGAAGGCGTGCCGACGAGAACCGCCAGGCAGCTGGGCGTGTTCCGCGATTTGATGGTGTCGCTGACGTCCTTTGCCGCCGAGCATGCCGACAAGCCCAGCGAAATCGTGGCCGAGACGCTATCGAAATCCGGGCTTCTCGAGGAGTTGCAGCGCAGCGAGGATCCTCAGGACGCCTCTCGTCTGGAGAATCTGTCCCAGTTGCAGTCCGTGGCCGCGGAATTCGAGCAGAAAACGCCTGACGCCACATTGGCGAGCTTCCTCGAAACCACCGCCCTGGTTGCCGATTCCGATCAATTGCCCGATGAAGGCGAGGATTCCGGCAAGGTGACGCTGATGACCTTGCACACCGCCAAGGGACTGGAGTACCCGGTGGTGTTCCTCACCGGCATGGAGCAGGGCACGTTCCCGCATTCCCGCTCGCTTGAGGACACGTCAGAGCTGGCGGAGGAACGCCGTCTGGCCTATGTGGGCATCACGCGCGCCAAGCGGCGCCTGTACGTCACGCGGGCGGCCGTCAGGGCGCAATGGGGACAGGCGGCCGAAATGATGCCGAGCCAATTCCTCGACGAGATCCCCGACGAATTGATCGACTGGAAGCGCAGGGAAGCCGGCGTGGAGCGTATGCGCGGCGGCTGGGGCGCGGATTCACGCGATGAATTCGGCGGGTTCGAGGACGACGACAACGATTTCGGCGGCTTTTCTTTCGGTGGCGGTTCGTCTTGGGGCGGCCATGCCAGGTCGGGCCGGACGAGCGGTCGATCATCCCGCTCGTATGGTGGTTCGTCGTCCTCCCCGTATGGGGCGTCGCGGGGCTACGGGTCGTCCCGCAACGGCGGCGGCGCACGTGGCGGCAAAGTGACGACGCGTTGCGTCGCGCCCTCGTCGTCGGCCAAGCCTGCCTCCGCCCTGCATAACGACAATCAGCTGAATATCGCCGATTTTCATGTGGGGGACAAGGTGATCCACGATCAGTATGGCCTGGGCACGGTGCAGGACACGCAGGACAAGGGCCGCAACTCGGTGTTGACCGTGGATTTCGGTTCCAGCGGAGTCAAACGTCTGATGCTTCGCCTCGCGCCTATAGAAAAACTCTGATGGAAGCTGCCGGGACGCGACTGAGGGGCAAGGCATGGTTGCAGGACAAGCTTGTGGTTCACCGGCCGTTGACGGGCGGATACGGCGGGTTGATCGCGAGCTGGCCGCTCGTGGCAGACGCTCGGTCGCGGCCATCCTGGCTTTGCTTGCGTTCGGGAGCTTGGCGTTGCTGCAGGTGGCGAGGAACAGATTCGGATTTCCGGACGATCGGTTGTTCGTGTGTCTCTGCGCACTGCCCTTCGTGCTCCTGATCCTGTGGGCGGTCAGGGAGCATGGACGGGATGAGCGTTTCGCGGCAAGGTTCTACGGCGCGGAGCTGCCTGCCGTGCTGGAGGAGGCGTATGCGCGGTACGCTCCCCGAAGCGGAGGCCTTGATCCGGCGCTGTTCGGGCCAGAGGAGACCTGGCGTCTTTCGACCACCGTCACCTTCCTGGTGCTGTCCATGGGTGGGGACTCCTTCCGCGCGCAGGGAATCTATCGCCTTCAGCGGGAGTTCTTCAAGGCCGATGGCCATGGGGATCCGGACAATGACGAAACGGGCTCGTATCGCGTCTCCCAGCATCTGATTTGGAAGGCGCGCCTGATGGGATCCGTCCCGTTCCATATGTCCGTGCGATCCGAATCCGGCAACGTGCGCGACGCCGTGTCCGATCTGTCGGCATCGATCCTCGACCGGCTGGCGAACAACGGCATGCGCACGGTGAAAACCGGCGATGCGGCATTCGATCGTGTTGTTCGCGTATGCGCGAACGATAAGGTGCTGGCGGGGCGGTTCCTGGAGACGCATTCGCGGAGGCTGGTGGAGCTGCGCGGCGCCCTCGGACCTTTCTCGATGGAATGCGGCGGCAATGTGCTGACCCTTTCGTTTGCCGATTTCGCGCCGATCGACACGCATAACGTCCGCAGCACCGGGCTGCCGGACCGGCTGTCCGCCGATCGTGTCGCGGAGAGCGCACGGCGACTGGATTTTCTCCGCGACTGGCTGGAGGGTTTCTCCGCTTCGATCGTCCGCGGGTCGGGTGTACAATAAGCGATTGGTGTCTGCCAAAAGGCAGTACTATCTGGAGTCTTAGCCCATCAACGGGTCGGAGGTTTGGAATTTCAATGATTCCGGGCCGCTCGTGATTGTCACGATGAAGCGTTGGAGAGGCCGACTCAGCGTCGAAACCGTAAGGTTCACGACGTTCCGTTCAGATAACGACAGAAAAGAAAAGGTTCAAGAACATGACCAATGTTCAGCGTTCTCGCCGTCAGGTGCGTCTTTCTCGCGCCCTCGGCATCGCCCTGACCCCCAAGGCCCAGCGCATCTTCGAGAAGCGCCCATACGCTCCTGGCGAGCATGGCCGCGACCGTCGCCGCACCGAATCCGATTACGCGGTGCGTCTGCGCGAGAAGCAGCGTCTGCGCGCCCAGTACGGCATTTCCGAGAAGCAGCTGCGCGCCGCCTACGAGAAGGGCACCCACGAGGCAGGCCAGACCGGCAACGCCATGCTGCAGGATCTTGAGGTCCGTCTCGACAACCTGGTGCTGCGCGCGGGTTTTGCCCGTACCACCGCCCAGGCTCGTCAGTTCGTGGTGCACCGCCACATTCTCGTTGATGGCAACATCGTGGATCGTCCGTCCTACCGCGTCAAGCCCGGCCAGACCATCCAGGTGAAGGCGAAGAGCCAGACCATGGTGCCGTTCCAGATCGCCGCCGAAGGCGTCCATCGCGACGTTCTTCCCGCGGTCCCCGGCTACCTTGACGTGAACCTGGCCTCGCTGAAGGCCACCCTCACCCGCAAGCCGGAACCCGAGCAGATTCCGGTGCAGGTCAACATCCAGTACGTCGTCGAGTTCTACGCTCGCTGATCTGGATCACTTTCTAGGACATACCGCTTGGACCCCGCTCCCCGCAAAGGGACGCGGGGTCCTCGCGTTCCCGGGCGGCGGGCGGCATGCGCCTGAACACGACGTCGGGCGAGGTGCGATAATCGAACCATGAGGCTTCATTTGCATTTGGTCCGCCATGGCCAGACATATTTCAACCGATACAACCGTTTGCAGGGCTGGTCGAACTCCCCGCTGACCGAAGCCGGTCTCGCCGATGCCGACAAGGCGGGGGAGAAGCTGAGGGGCATCTCCTTCACGGCGGCCTACTGCTCCGATACCACCCGTGCGCAGCAGACCGCGGTGCGCATTCTCGACATCAACGAAGCCGCCGGCCATACCCGACCGCCGTTGGTGGATGATATGCATTTCCGCGAGCAGTTCTACGGTTATTTCGAGGGGCTTGACATGGGTGCCTCCTGGTATGCCGCGGGTGCTCCCCATGGCGTCAAAACCTACAACCAGATTGTGGAGCGCTTCGGATTGGCCGCCAGCCGCGATTTCCTCAAGGAGGCCGACCCCTTCCACGACGCCGAATCCGACGCGGAATACTGGAATCGCGTGGAGGGCGCGTTTGACCTGATCGCCTCCAACCCCGCGTTGCGGGACGGGGACGATGTATTGCAAATCAGTCATGGCAACACCCTGCTGTCATTGGCGCACCGATTTGGCGGACCGGATCTCGACCTGAGCGAGCGTCCCGCGAACGGTTCCGTAACGGTTCTTGACTTCGACACCGACAAGTCGTTCGCCGATGCGATCACCATCGCCTCGTACAACCGGTAGCGGGCGACGACGAGCATAAAAATAGGGGCTCGGTGATAGCCTTGGGCAAGTTACTGTGTGAACAGGGAGGAAGTATGGATGTAGGACAGATTGCCGGCCTGATCGCGGCGATCGCGTTCGTGGTGCTCGCCGGGTTCATGATCTATCCGCTGATTCGCTTGGGCAAACTGTTCGATCAGATCGCCGAAACCGTCAAACAGACCGGCGACCATGCGCTTCCCGCGCTCGACGAGTCGGTGACTACGGTCAGGCAGGTCAACAAGTCCCTCGACGACGTCAACAGGATTTCCGCCGCGGCATCCACCACCGCGAACAATGTCGGTGCCTTGACGGATTTGTACGGGTCATTCCTGGGCAAGCCGGTTATCAAGGCCCAGTCCGCCATCTACGCGGCGAAGACCACGGTCCAGGCGTTTCTCAACAAGCGTGCCCGGGGGAACGACCAGGATGCCGGACAGCCCCGCGGCAACGGTTCAAACGCAAAGGAGGCCTGATGCTCAAACGACTCTTCTGGATCGGCGTCGGCATGGCCGCCGGCGTCGTGATGGTCGCCAAGGCACAGGCCTATGTCAGGGCGCACACGCCTGACGCCGCCCGCCAGTTTGTTCTTGGGCCCGATCAGGACAACGTGACCATTCGCACTCTGCAGGGGCTGTGGGAGGATTTCAACGCGGCTCGGATCCAGAGGGAGGAAGAACTGGCCGGGAAATACCTCACCAACAACCGCTGAACTTATATCAATCAACAATCAATCAAGGAGTTTCCACCTTGCGCACGTCCGAAATCGCCAAGCGCTACCTCGATTATTTTGCGAAGCACGACCATCTCGTGGTTCCGTCTGCCTCGCTGATTTCGCCGAACCCCACCACGCTGTTCACCATCGCGGGCATGGTTCCGTTCATTCCGTATCTGATGGGCGAGCAGACCCCGCCCAAGCACCGCGTGACGTCCAATCAGAAGTGCGTGCGTACGCTCGACATCGACGAGGTCGGCAAAACCACCCGTCACGGCACCTTCTTCCAGATGCTCGGCAACTTCTCCTTCGGAGATTATTTCAAGGAGGAGGCCATCCATTTCGCCTGGGAGCTGCTGACGACCCCGCAGAGCAAAGGCGGCTACGGCTTCGACCCGGAGAAGCTGTGGATGACCACCTTCACCGATGACGAGGAAGCCCGCTCGATGTGGCGCAACGAAGGCGTCGACCCCGACCATATCCAGATCATGGGCATGGAGGACAACTTCTGGACAACCGGCGGCCCCGGCCCCGGCGGCCCGTGCTCCGAGATCTACGTGGACCGCGGCCCGGCCTATGGCGTTGAGGGCGGCCCGATCGCCGACGAGAACCGGTACATCGAGATCTGGGATCTCGTGTTCGAGAACTATGAAGTCGACAACGTCAAGTCGAAGACGGATCTGCATATCGTCGGCGAGCTGGAGAACAAGAACATCGATACGGGCGCCGGCCTTGAGCGTTTGGCCTATCTGATGCAGGGCAAGCAGAACATCTACGAAACCGACGAGGTGTTCCCGGTCATTGAGGCCGCCGAGAAGCTGTCGGGCCTCAAGTACGGCGACGACAACGCGATGGACGTCAAGTTCCGCGTCGTGGCTGACCATGTGCGTTCCGCCCTGATGATCATGTCCGACGGCGTGCGTCCGTCCAACAACGGCCGCGGATATGTGCTGCGCCGTCTGCTGCGTCGGACCATCGAGGCCATGCGCGTGCTCGGGGTCGAGGATGCCGTGCTGCCCACGCTGTTCCCGGTGTCCAAGACCGCCATGGAGGCCAGCTATCCGGAGCTGAACGACACCTTCCATGATGTGTCCGAATCCGCCTACGGCGAGGAGGACGCTTTCCGGCGCACGCTGAGCGCCGGCATCGACATTCTCGACGTCGCCGTGAAGAAGGCCAAGGATTCCGGTGCCGATGCCATCGTATCCGGTGCCGACGCCTTCAAGCTGCACGACACCTATGGCTTCCCGATCGAATTGACACTGGAAATGGCCGAGGAACAGGGTGTCAAGGTCGATGAGGCCAAGTTCCGCGAGCTGATGGCCGAGCAGAAGTCCCGTGCCCGCGCCGATGCGCTGAAGAAGCGCCACAATGTTGATCTGTCGGTGTATGACGACTTCAAGAAGACACTGGTCAGGCCGATCGACTTCCTCGGATACACCGACATGTCGGCCCGCGCCAAGGTTCTCGGCATCATGGTCGAAGGCAAGGGCTCGGTGCCGGCGGTTACCGGACCGGCGAATGTCGAGGTCATCCTCGATCGCACCCCGTTCTACGCCCAGGCCGGTGGTCAGCTCGCCGACCAGGGTGAGATCCTGTCCGATGACGGCGCCGTGCTCGAAGTCGACGATGTGCAGAAGCCGATCAAGGATCTCATTGTGCATCAGTGCCGGTTGACTGAGGGAACGCTGGTCGTGGGCGCTGAAGTGAACGCCAGCATCGACCTTGAGCGCCGTGGCGCCATCGCCCGCTCGCACACCGCAACCCATATGGTGCACAAGGCGCTGCGCGAGGAGCTTGGCCCGCAGGCCACCCAGCGTGGTTCCGAAGACGCCCCGAACCGTCTCCGCTTCGATTTCCAGTGGTCCTCCGCGCCGAGCAAGAGCGCGATGAACGCCGTCGAAGCCCGCGTGAACGAGAAGCTGCGCGACAACCTGGCCGTCACCACCCGGGAGATGAAGTTCGATGAAGCCATCGCCCTTGGCGCCATGCACCTGTTCGGCGAGAAGTACGGTGACATCGTGCGCGTGGTTTCCATCGGCGAAGACGGTTGGAGTCGTGAGCTGTGCGGCGGTACCCATGTGGACCACGTCGGCAAGATCGGTTCCATCAACATCATGTCGGAGGCCTCCATCGGCTCCGGCGTTCGCCGCGTTGACGCCGTGGTCGGCCAGGGGGCCTATGAGTTCAACGCTCGTGAACATGCCCTGGTGTCCCAGCTGTCCGACATGGTGAACGCCCGTCCCGATGAGCTCGCCGAACGCGTCACCACGCTGCTCGCCAAGCTCAAGGAATCGGATCAGAAGCTCAACGCCATGTACGCCGCCCAGCTCAATGCCGTGGTGCCGCAGCTGGTCGCCGAAGCCAAGACGTCGGCCGCCTCCGTGAAGGCGGTTGCGAAGAACGTGGGCAATTTCGGCTCCTTCGATGCGCTGAAGAAGGCCGTGACCGATGTGCGAGCACAGCTCGGCGAAGCTGATCCGGTGGTGGTCGCCATGGCTGGCGTGACCGAAGAGAACAAGCCGCTCGTGGTGGTGGCCACGAACGACGCGGCTCGCAAGCTTGGCATCAAGGCCGGCGATCTGGTGCGCGGCGCATCCAAGATGCTCGGCGGTGGCGGCGGCGGCAGGCCCGACTTCGCCCAGGGCGGCGGTCAGGACGCCGCCAAGATCAACCAGGCGCTCGACGCGCTGGTTGACGAGGCGCAGAAGGCCTGACACAGCTGTGACAGCAGTATGGCTCGGGGTGGACCTCGGTGATGCAAGGGTCGGACTTGCCTTGTCCGACCCCGAACTCACCCTTGCCCACCCCGCCGGTAATATTCAGGTCTTCGGTGATTCCTTTTATGCCATCGATGAGGTGATTGACCTTATCGAAGACGAGCGGGTGAGTCATGTAGTGATCGGGTTGCCATTGCAGCTTGACGGGACCGAGGGGAAAAGCGCCAAAAAAGCCCGCCGCTGGGCCTCCAATCTGGTCAAGCGCATGGAACGGGACGGGGCGGGACGGCAATTCGTCGGAAGGCGTCCACCGACGGTGTCGCTGGAGGACGAACGGTTGACCACGGTGAGCGCGCACCGTCAATTGTTCGAGGCCAACATTTCAAGTCGTGGGCATCGCCCGAAGGTCGATCAGCAGTCCGCGGTCAATATTCTGCAATCGGCTTTGGATCGACGGACCGCTGATAAAGGAGTGCTTGGTGGCTGACGATTTCCAAGATTTTTTTGCCGAGAACACCCAGTGGGTGGCTCGCGGCGAGGAACCGACGCCAAGCGCCATGCCGCCTATTCCGCCCAAGTCGCGCAAGGAAATGCGCCGTAAGCGGAAAAGGGCGCAATACCGGGGAGCGGTCAAAATCCTGCTGGTGGTTCTCGCACTTGCCCTGGTCGCCACCTGCGGATGGTTTGCGTATGGCGAGCTGAAGAGCATCCGGCATGCCAATGCGGCGCGAACCAGTCAAATCGTCGATTACGACAGCGACGAGGCGACCGGCAGCGTCGAATTCTCCATCGAAGAAGGTGAGGGCGTCGCCCAGATCGCCCAGAAGCTTGCCGAGGTGGATATCGTCAAGTCCTCGACGGCGTTCACCCAGGCGGTGGCGAACGCGGGCAATCCCGTTCTCTATCCGGGAACATTCCAGCTGCAGCAGAAGATGTCGGCGAGGAACGTACTGGCGATTCTTTCCGATTCGTCCAAAGCGGGTGGATTCGTCGAGGTCAAGGCCGGCGAACGTGTGTCCGACGTCATCGCGAATATCGTGCAGATGTCCGGCATCGACCAGAGCGAATTCGACTCGATCGTGAATTCTGGAGGCTCGGGAATCCTGCCGAGCGAGGCCAACGGCCATTTTGAGGGATGGCTGGAGCCTGGCTCCTATGGCGTTAAGAACAAGTCGGCCTCCGACATCCTCAAGGCGATGGTCGACAAGCGCGTCGCCAAGCTCGATGGACTGGGTGTCCCCTCCGGAGCCGATCGAGAACGCATCATGATCATCGCCTCCATCGCCGAAGCCGAGGTAAATCGTCCGGAATACTACGGCAAGGTGTCTCGGGTAATCGAGAACCGCCTGCAGGCCGGCATGCCGCTCGGCATGGATTCCACCGTCGCCTACGGCGCCAACACATCGCCGAGCAAGCTCACCGATGCGATGCTTAACGACGCGTCGAACGCATACAACACGCGTATCAACAAGGGGCTGCCGCCAAGCCCGATCAGCAATCCGGGCGATAATGCCATCCAGGCGGCGATGAATCCGGAAGAAGGCAATTGGCTGTATTTCGTCACGACGAATCTGCAGACCGGCGAAACGAAATTCGTTGCCACCGAAGCCGAATTCTGGAAGATCCGAGACGAATATAAGAGCGCCAACGCCAACGCCAACTGATTGCCGTCGTCGGCTCGCGTGGGGACTTGCCGTGAAGGCCCCACGCCATCTGTTCGTGGTCAGGCGAATGAGGCCAGCAGCACCCCCAGCACGCTTGAGGCCACGATCACCGGGGCGAACGGGACGTCATGCCGTCCGCGCATCCGTGCATTGATCCCAATGGCCGCCAGTCCGATGACGCCCATGGCGATCCACCAGTACAGCACGGCGGTCCATCCCACCGCGCCGACCGCAAGCCCCATCACCAAAGTGATCGTCACGTCGCCAAACCCGAGGGATCCCGGCTTGATGAGCCCCAACAGCAGTTGCAGCACCGCCGCGGCGAGGGAGATCACCACGGCGAGCATAAGCGTGAACAGCTGGTTGCTTGAAACGCACCACAGGAGCAGCGCGAGAAACTGCGTCGCATATCCGAGCGCGATCCATCGCCTCGGCACGCGGCGTTCGCGGATGTCGGTGTACGACACGGCCGCTCCACATAGCAGACTCGGCAGCAAAACTAGGTAGGGCATGACGGTAGGATATACCGAAGTGTTCCAAGGATGACGAGAGGAGTTCGGATGTTGCGCTGGCAGACGGCAGGAGAGTCCCATGGCGAGGCGCTGGTCGCCATGATCGAGGGGCTGCCCGCGGGCCTGAACATCACCACGCAGGAAATCGTCGATGCACTGGCCCGTCGTCGACTGGGCTATGGGCGCGGCGCCCGCATGAAGTTTGAACAGGACAAGGTTCGTCTGCTCACCGGTGTGCGTCACGGCGTCACATTGGGCTCGCCGATCGCCATCGAAATAGCCAATACCGAATGGCCCAAGTGGACCGAGGTCATGAGCGCCGATCCGCTGGACCATGAGCTGCCGGCCGAGGGGCGCAATGCCCCGCTGAGCCGTCCCCGTCCCGGCCATGCCGACCTGACTGGCATGCGCAAGTACGGTTTTACCGATGCCCGTCCGATTCTCGAACGTTCGAGCGCCAGGGAAACCGCGTCGCGTGTGGCATTGGGTGCCGTGGCGAAGAATTTCCTCGAGCAGGCTCTGGGCGTTTGCACGGTTTCCCATGTGATTTCCATAGGGGGAGTAGGTGTGGACGAGGACGCCGCGCTGCCTACCCCGGATGACCTTGCAGCCCTGGACGCCTCGCCTGTGCGCACTTTGGACAAGGCCGCCGAGCGACGCATGATGGCTCGCATCGACGAGGCCAAGGCCGCCGGCGACACGTTGGGCGGCGTCATTGAGGTCATCGCCTACGGCGTGCCCGCTGGCCTCGGTACCTATGTGGAGTCTGACCGACGTCTTGACGCCGCCCTCGCCGCCGCGTTCATGTCGATCCAGGCCATCAAGGGCGTGGAGATCGGAGACGGATTCCAGGAGGCCATGCGCCCCGGCTCCCAGGCCCATGACGAGATCGTGGTGAATGCCGATGGCAGGATTTCCCGTTTGTCGAATCGCGCCGGCGGTCTCGAGGGATCCATGTCGAATGGGCAGCCGATTCGCGTGCGTGCGGCGATGAAGCCCATCTCGTCATTGCCCAAGGCGCTGAAGACCGTTGACGTGCTCACGGGCGAGGTGGCGACGGCCATCAACCAGCGTTCGGACGCCACAGCAGTTCCCGCGGCCGCCGTGGTGGGTGAGGCCATGATGCGCTTGGTGCTTGCGCAGTTTGCGCTGGAGAAGTTTGGTGGAGACTCCCTTCAGGAGACCCGTCGTAACTTCGAATCCTATGTGGCCTCGTGGCCGGAGCATCTGAGGTGAGCGGCATGGCATCGCCCATTCGGCCCAGGGCCGTGATTATCGGCATGATGGGTGCCGGCAAAACCCGCGTCGGCAAAGAGGCGGCCTCCCTACTCGACCTGCCGTTCGCCGATTCCGACGTCGAGATCGAGCATGAGTCCGGCATGAGGATCGCGCAGTATTTCGACGAATACGGCGAGCCGGCGTTCCGCAAGCTCGAGCACAGGGTGATCGCCGATATGCTGACGTCATTTACCGGCGTGCTGTCGCTCGGCGGAGGGGCCCCGATGAATCCGGCGACGCACAAGGCTCTCGAACGGTATATCGAACAGGGCGGCACGGTGATCTATCTCGAGGCCGATCCCCGGGAGGCCATGGAACGCGCACGCAAATCCGGTGGCCGTCCCATGCTGGCCGGCGATTCGGACGCCCGGTGGAGGGAGTTGTACGAGCTTCGGCACCCGGTGTACAGCAAATTGGCGAACGAACGTGTGCAAACACATGGATTCACGCCGATGGGCGCCGCACGAAAGTTGGTGGATATGATGAGAGAGCATCGGGTCCATGTAGGTGGCGTCGACCCGTATGATGTTGTAATCGGCGAGGGAAGCACGAATCATGTGGCCGAAATGCTGGGGGACAAGCCCGTGCGTGTGGCCCTGATCCACACGGCCAGCGTGCAGCGTCACTCGGATCGGGCGCGCACCCTGCTGCGCAAGGCCGGGTACGAGGTGCTCGACCTGCGGATTCCCGATGCCGAGCATGGCAAAACCATCGAAGTGGCCAATGGCATATGGCAGCGTCTGGGCGATGAGGGCTTCACCCGCTCCGATGCGGTGGTCGGTCTCGGAGGTGGCGCCGCTACGGACCTCGCGGGCTTTGTCGCCGCCACATGGATGCGCGGCGTGCGCTACGTCAACTGTCCGACGTCGTTGCTGGCCATGGTCGACGCCTCGACTGGCGGTAAAACCGGCATCAACACCCCGCAAGGCAAGAATCTCGTCGGATCGTTTTATACGCCGGCGGGCGTACTGGCCGATCTCACCACGCTTCGCACGCTGCCGAACGATATCTTCGTCGAGGGACTGGGCGAGGTGGCGAAGTCCGGCTTCATCAGGGACCAGGCGATTCTGTCGATTCTCGAGGCTCATGCGGGCGAGCTGAGATCCTTCGACGGGAACGCCTTCGACGGTGATCTCGAAGACATCGTCGCACAGCTGATCGAGCGCACGGTGTCCGTCAAGGCCTACCATGTCTCTTCGGATCTCAAAGAGTCCGGGCTGCGCGAATTCCTCAACTATGGCCACACCATGGGGCATGCCATAGAAAAGCTCGAGCATTTCCGTTGGCGTCACGGCAACGCCGTTGCGGTGGGTATGGTCTATGCCGCTGAATTGGCGCATCTGGTCGGACTGATCGATCAGGATCTGGTCGATTACCATCGTTCGCTGCTGACGTCACTGGGACTGCCGACTTCGTGGGCCAACGGATCCTTTGACGATGTGCTCGCCCTGATGCACCGTGACAAGAAGGCCCGCGGCAATACCCTCCGTTTTGTGGTGCTGGATCGCATCGGGCATCCGGTGCATCTTGACAATCCGCCGGCCGATGCCGTACGCGAGGCTTTCGAAAGGATTCAGAAATGACCAAGGTCATCGTGGTGAACGGACCGAATCTGGGGCGTCTTGGTGTACGCCAGCCCGACGTGTACGGCAAGCAGGATCTCGAGACCCTGCGCCGGGAATGCGTCGCATGGGGGCAGGAACTCGGTCTGGAGGTCGAGGTGCGTCAGACCGACGACGAGGCCGAAATGGTCCGCTGGATGCATCAGGCTGCCGACGAGAAGACCCCGGTGGTGATGAACCCTGCCGCGTTCACGCATTACTCATATGCGTTGGCGGATGCCGCCCATATGGTGATCGACGAGGGGCTGCCCCTCATGGAGGTGCATATCTCCAATCCTTCGGCGCGGGATGAATTCCGCAAGCGTTCGGTGATCAGCCCCGTCGCCACGGGCACCATCACCGGCATGGGCTTCTACGGGTACAGGCTTGCGCTCGACGCCGTGGCGCATCTGTTGGATATCCCAAGGTCGGGACGCTAATCTGCTTTTTGCGGCCCAAATCCGGGGGCGTAATCGCATTCTTCTCAATTTTGACCCGCTGAGGGGACGAGAAGCGTCCCAGGCTTGGGGAGAACGCCATCAGCCTCGCAGCTTCGGGACAGAAAACCAGATGCGCTAGTCGAATGGACGTCCTACCCAAGGCACTCCAGCTGATGCGAGTTTTTCAAACAATTGCGTGGATACTTCATCAATGAAGCAGTGCACAATCGTGGTTACTCCAGCTTGCCGCAGTTCGCGATCGCGTTGAATCTGCCGCTCGACAACCTGTCTGATTGTTCGTCCATTGGTCATGTCGGGATCCACATACTTGCGTGTGCCATCAAATTCCAGAACGATGATGCGCCCGTCATATAAGCGCCATAGGAAATCGACGCGGTATCGTTGGCGATGATTGCGCGGGCTGACGAATTCAACCTGTAATTCCGGCTTGGCGAATCCCATGGCAAGGATTTTCGCCCTGACCCATGATTCGCCTCCATTCTCGCTCGCCCCATCCGCATATCGCAGCAGTCGACTGAGGTGTTCGTTTCTTGGGGCGGTTGACGACAGACGCTCCGTCAATGATTCTTTGGACATTCCTTTACGCAACGCCGCATCCACTATGGGCAGCGATTGCTCGAAGGAAAGTCTCAGGCAGCAGTCGATGACTGTGCTTGTCATATCGGTGACTTGTATGCCGCCAACCGATTGCATGGTGACTGTCGCTTTGTATATGCGCTCGATGCGCTGATTCGAAATCTTTCCCGATCGTTTGGCGTCGACGATTTGCACGCTGCCGTCGTGCAGACGCCAACTATGGTCCAGCCCATGAACGTCGGCCGCGGTAAGACCGGCGAACACCCAGCGTTCATGCAGTATCGAAAGTGTGCGTGCGATATAAAGCGTTTGCTCGCAGCGGCTCAACTGATTCCAGTGTTCATGTTCGATGAAGACGTTGCGAAATGGTGTCAGCAAGACGCCTTCTCGAACACGTCTGGAGAACGCTTTGCGCATCGTGGCGTTTGCGCCGTACGCGCATCGTTGCTGAAGATGGGCCATCGTGAGCGCTTCTGTGATCCCCGGATGCTCTCTCATGAGGCCACGCTAGACGACCGCTCCCCGCAGCGCAATCTCAATCGGACACTGTGGGGGAACGTTCTGGTCTTGGCGTGAATTGTGGATAACGTGAAACCTGCATGTGCAGCAATTCGCCCCAAGGATTCAAGTGCCGGTGAACGCCGTCGCGCGTCGCGAGTCTTGTACGGATGATAGGCTGAAGTTCCATGGCAAGAACACATGGCAATTCGCAAGAACACGTCACCAAGCACATTTTCGTCACTGGCGGCGTCGTGTCGTCCCTCGGTAAGGGACTCACCGCATCATCCCTCGGACGCCTGCTGCGCAGCCGCGGTATCAGGGTGCTTCAGCAGAAACTCGATCCGTATATCAATGTCGATCCCGGTACTATGAACCCCTTCCAGCATGGTGAGGTGTATGTGACCGAGGACGGCGCCGAAACCGATCTCGACATCGGCCACTACGAGCGTTTCCTGGACGTTTTTCTGTCCCAGAAGGCCAATGTCACCACCGGTCAGATCTACCAGTCCGTGCTGCGCAAGGAGCGCGCGGGCGAATATCTCGGTCAGTGCGTGCAGGTGATCCCGCACATCACCAACGAGATCAAGTCCCGTATGCGTGCTCAGGCTTCCGACGACGTCGACGTGATCATCACCGAAATCGGCGGTACGGTGGGCGACATCGAATCGCAGCCCTTCCTTGAGGCCGCGCGTGAGGTCCGCCGTGATCTGGGCAGTGAGAACTGCATGTTCGTGCACGTCTCGCTGGTTCCGTATATCTCCGCGGCTCACGAGCTCAAGACGAAGCCCACCCAGCATTCCGTCATGATGCTGCGCCAGCTGGGCATCGCCCCCGACGCGCTGGTGCTGCGCTCTGACCGCCCGCTGAATCAGGCCATCAAGGACAAGATCTCCCTGATGTGCGACGTGGACGCCGAAGGCGTGGTCAACTGCGTGGACGCGCCCAGCATCTACGATGTGCCGAAGATCCTCTTCGAAGAGGGGCTTGACGCCTATGTGGTGCGCGAGCTTGGCCTGCCGTTCCACGACGTGGACTGGGATGAATGGGCTGATCTGTTGGAGCGCGTGCATCATCCGAAGCACGAGGTCAACATCGCCATCGTCGGCAAGTACATTGACCTGCCCGATGCATACCTGTCTGTGACCGAGGCCATCAAGGCCGGCGGCTTCGCCAACTGGGCCAAGGTGAATGTCAAGTGGGTTGCCGCCGACAAGTGTGAAACGGAGGAGGGTGCCGCCGCGGCGCTCGACCAGGTCGACGGCATCGTGGTGCCCGGTGGATTCGGCATCCGCGGCATTGAAGGCAAGATCGGCGCGCTGAAATTCGCTCGTGAGCACAAGCTTCCGGCTCTGGGCCTGTGCCTTGGCCTGCAGTCCATGGTGATCGAGTATTCCCGCCACGTACTCGGCCTGACCGACGCCAATTCCTCCGAATTCGAGCCGGATTGCGCCAATCCCGTGATCGCCACGATGGAGGAGCAGAAGGATATCGTGGCGGGCAAGGGCGATATGGGACACACCATGCGTCTCGGCTCCTACCCGGCCGAGTTGGAAGAGGACTCCCTCGTCGCGCAGCTCTACGGCACCACGCATGTCACCGAGCGTCATCGTCACCGCTACGAAGTCAACGTGGCCTACAAGGATCGTCTGCGTGAGGCCGGCCTGCGCATCTCCGGTCAGAGTCCTGACGGCGAACTGACCGAGTTCGTTGAGCTGCCGCAGGACGTCCACCCGTTCTATGTGGGTACTCAGGCACATCCGGAGTTCAAGTCCCGTCCCACCAAGCCGCATCCGCTGTTTGCCGGTCTGGTCAGGGCGGCGTTGGATCACCAGGCGCAGCGCTGAAGGGGCTGACGACCAATCCCACATATGGTTGAGCCGCCATTCGCATGTCGGGTGGCGGCTCGATCTGTGCCAACAGGCCTGCGCAACAGTGAGATACCTCACGCAATCCCACGGTCGGAGTGCGGGGTGGGTACTGGCGTGCCTGGATTGTATCTGTTAGGTTTACGTAGGATTGTTCTCAAGGAATAGGAGGCAGCGCACGGTGAGTGACGAGAAAGCGCCAAACGCCGCGGCCGACGTGGAGATGAGCCAGTACGTGGCTGATCGCACCCGTGTCAACGAGGAGAAGATCAAGCAGGACGATGAGATTATCTCGCAGTTCGGCGACTACACCTATGGCTGGCATGACGAGGACTTCGCCGGCGAGGCGGCCAAGAAGGGCATTGACGAGAACGTCGTACGAGCCATCAGCGCCGACAAGCACGAGCCTGAATGGATGCTGGAAAACCGTCTGAAGGGCTATCGCGACTTCATTTCCAAGCCGATGCCGGAATGGGGAGTGGACCTGCATGGTTTCGATGCCGATGACTTCAAATACTACGTCAAGCCGATCGACAAGCAGGCCGCCACGTGGGAGGAGCTGCCCGAGTCCATTCGCAGCACCTATGACAAGCTCGGCATTCCCGAGGCTGAAAAGAGCCGGCTGGTGTCGGGAGTTGCCGCGCAATATGAGTCCGAGGTGATTTACAATTCCATTCAGGAGGATCTCGCCAAGCAGGGCGTGATTTTCGTGGATACCGACACCGCGGTGCAGAAGTACCCGGACCTGGTGCGCAAGTACTTCGGCAAGTGCATTCCCTCTGAGGACAACAAGTTTTCGGCGCTGAACACCGCCGCATGGTCGGGCGGATCCTTCGTATACGTGCCGAAGGGCGTTCACGTCGACATTCCGCTGCAGGCGTATTTCCGCATCAATACGCCGAATATGGGTCAGTTCGAGCGCACGCTGATCATCGCCGACGAAGGCAGCTACGTGCATTACGTCGAAGGCTGCACGGCACCCATCTATTCCACGGATTCGCTGCATTCCGGCGTCGTGGAGATCTTCGTCGAAAAGCATGCGCGCGTACGCTACACCACGGTGCAGAATTGGTCGAACAACGTCTACAATCTGGTGACGCAGCGCGCCTACGTGCGCGAGGGCGGCACCATGGAATGGGTCGACGGCAACATCGGTTCCAAGGCCACCATGAAGTACCCGGCATGCATTCTGGCCGAGCCATACGCCAAGGCCAGTACCATGAGCCTCGGTTTCGCCTCCACCGGCCAGTATCAGGACACGGGCGCGAAGATGATCCATCTGGCGCCGCACACCAGCTCCACCATCGTCGCCAAATCCATTTCCCGCAATGGCGGACGTTCGGCGTACCGAGGCTTGGTCAAAATCGTCAAGGGCGCCTACGGGTCCAGCAACTCCACCGTTTGCGACGCGCTGCTGGTGGACGATTACAGCCGCTCCGACACCTACCCGCATGTGGATGTGCGTGAGGACGACGTGTCGATGGCCCATGAGGCCACGGTATCCAAGGTGAGCGAGGACCAGCTGTTCTACCTGATGAGCCGCGGGCTGTCGGAGGACGAAGCCATGGGCATGATCGTGCGCGGTTTCGTGGAACCCATCAGCCGCGAGCTGCCGATGGAATACGCGCTTGAGCTCAACAGACTTGTAGAACTGCAGATGGAAGGATCGGTGGGCTGATCCCATGGCAGATACCACGGCAATCAAAGAAGCGAACATTCCGGTGGCGGATCCGAACGATCCGTACGCCAATCCGGCGGCCATGCCGTCCAGCGTCGACAACGCCATCCGCTCATTCAATGCGGACGACTATGCGCAGCCGAACCGCAAGCAGGACGAATGGCGGTACACGCCGATCGAGCGTATTGAGGAATTTTTCAATGTATTCGTTCCGTCCGGTGACACCACGGTAACCGTCAGCGCGATCGACGGCACCGCGATCGACGACCTGCCCGGTGTGACCGTGCGGACGGTGACCATGGGGGAGACCCCCTCGGGCACCGTGTCGAAGCCGAACGATCGCGTGTCGGCCGTCGAATGGAACTCGAATAGTCGGGCGACGGTTATCGAGCTGAATGGCGAGATCGCACAGCCGGTGCTGGTGCGCGTTCACGGCAACAGCCATGATCTGGACGCATTGCATCTGGTGATTTCCGCCGCCGATCGGACGCATGCCGACGTGGTGGTGGAGCATGACGGCGACGTTCGACTGGCCGAAGGCGTGGAGATCGTCACCGGCAGGGATTCCCACGTATCCACCACGTTCATCCAGGAATGGGACAGAAGTGCCAAGCATGTGGGCAACCACCGCATCCACGTGGGCGAGGGCTCCAGCCTGAGGCATTCGATGGTCACACTCGGTGGCGACGTGGTCCGCATCCGCATGGATCAGGACTTCGGCGGCGAGCAGGGCGACCTCAATATGCTCGGCATCTATTTCGTGGATCCCGGTGAGCATATCGAGCACCGTACGATGGTGGTGCACAACCATCCCGACTGCAAGTCCCGCGTGGTCTACAAGGGTGCACTGGAAGGCAAGGGCGCGCATTCCACGTGGGTGGGCAACGCCCTCATCCAGCCGACCGCCCCCGGCACCGACTCCTACGAGCTCAACCGCAATCTGGTGCTCACTCCCGGCGCCATCGCCGATTCCGAACCGAATCTGGAAATCGAGAACGGCAACATCATCGGAGCCGGCCATGCGTCGTCCGTCGGCCGCTTCGACGACGAGGAGCTGTTCTACCTCGAATCCAGGGGCATTCCGGAGGTTGAGGCCCGCAAACTGGTGGTTCGCGGCTTCTTCGGCGAGCTGGTGGGGGAGATCGGCATCCAGGCCATTTCCGAGCATCTCATGGATGTGATCGATCGCAGGCTGGCGCGCGGCGAAACCGATGCCATGGCGCAGGTGCTGGAAGACAAGTAGAAAACCAAGAACGTAGCGCAGGCAGATGACAGGGCCTGCAATCAGGTTGAGGAGCAAGTAACACCATGTCAACTCTCGAAATCAAGGATCTTCGCGTCCATGTCGAAACCAAAGACGGCATCAAGCCGATTCTGAAGGGCGTCAACCTCACCGTGCATTCCGGCGAGACCCATGCCATCATGGGGCCCAACGGCTCCGGCAAATCCACTTTGGCCTATACGCTGGCCGGGCATCCCAAGTATGTGGTGGATTCCGGCGAGGCGTTGCTGGACGGTCGGGATATTCTCAAAATGACCCCGGATGAGCGCGCCAAGGCCGGTCTGTTTCTGGCCATGCAGTATCCGGTGGAGGTGCCCGGCGTGTCCATGACCAACTTCCTGCGCACCGCCAAAACCGAAGTCGACGGCAAGGCACCGGCGATCCGCACGTGGACCAGGGAACTCACCGATGCCATGAAGCGCCTGAAGATGGATCCGAAATTCGCCACCCGCTCGGTGAACGAAGGCTTCTCCGGCGGTGAGAAGAAGCGCGCGGAAGTGCTGCAGCTCGAACTGCTCAGGCCCAAGTTCGCCATTCTCGACGAAACCGACTCCGGTTTGGATGTCGACGCCTTGCGCATTGTGTCGGAGGGCGTCAACCGCGCCAAGGAAGCCAACAACTTCGGCATTCTGATGGTGACCCACTACACCCGCATCCTCAAGTACATCAAGCCGGATATCGTGCATGTGTTCGCCGACGGCCACTTTGTGAAGACCGGTGGCCCCGAACTGGCCGACGAGCTTGAGGAGAACGGTTATGATGCGTACCTGCCCGAAGGCTCCGACTCCGAGTCCGCTTTGGCCTGAATTTCGCAGCATCATCGAGACAGACAGGGAAGGCGATAGCAATGGTGGATTTTGCAACGATACGCGGTGAATTTCCCATTCTGGATCAGCAGATCCATGGGCATCCGTTGGTGTATCTCGATTCGGCGGCCACATCGCAAAAGCCCCGGTGCGTGATTGATGCGGAAGCCGACTTCTACCGCACCATCAACGCGGGCGTTCACCGCGGTGCCCACGAACTTGCGGCGCTCAGCACCGAAGCGTTCGAACAGGCCCGGGCCAAGGTGGCTCGGCTGGTCGGCGCCAACGCGGCCGAAGGTGAGGAGGAGATCGTCGTCACGGGCGGGGCGACCGCCGGATTGAATCTTCTCGCCACGGCCTTCGGCAATGCCAGCCTTGGGCGGGGAGGGGAGGCGGCTCGCCGTTTCAGCCTGAAGCCCGGTGACGAAATCGTCGTCTCCAAGGCCGAGCATCATTCGGTGCTTTTGCCGTTCCAGGAGCTTGCGATGCGTACGGGGGCGACCCTGAAGTGGCTCGACTTGGACGAGGAGGGCCGTATTCGCTCCGACACCGCCGATGAGGTGATCACCGAGCGCACCAAGGTGGTGGCGGTCTGCCATGTCGCCAATGTCACCGGTGCCATCACCGACATCGCCCCGATTGTTCGCTGCGCCCATGAGGTCGGCGCCGTGGTCGTGCTCGACGCCTGCCAGTCGGTGCCGCATCTCGCCGTGGATTTCCACGCCCTGGATGTGGATTTCGCCGCATGGAGCGGACACAAGATGTACGGTCCCACCGGCGTGGGATTCCTCTATGGCAAGCGTGAGCTGCTCGAGGCGCTGCCGCCCGCCAATTTCGGCGGTTCCATGGTGGAACTGGCGTGGATGGACCAGGAAGCTCAGTATATGGCGCCGCCGGCGCGCTTCGAGGCCGGCACGCAGCCGGTGGCCCAGGTGGTCGCCGCCGGAGCGGCCGCCGACTGGATGATGCGCATCGGCATGGCCAATGTCGAGGAGCATGAGAAAACCATTGCCGCCGAGTTGCTGAAGCTGGCGGATCTGGATGGGTTCCGCATTCTCGGGCCTCGTGAGAACGTGCGCCGCATTGGCACGGTGGCGTTTGACGTGGCCGGGGTGCATCCCCATGATGTCGGCCAGTATCTTGACGCGCAGGGCATCGCCGTTCGTGTCGGGCATCACTGCGCACAGCCCGTGCATCGTCATTTCGGCCTGTATGCCTCCAACCGTGCCTCCACGGGTGTGTATAACAGCGTCGATGACGCGCGTGCCCTGATTGAGGCATGCAAGGGCATTCGTCGTTTTTTCGGCGCTGAGTGATACACTCTGGCGCGTTTTCCCTAGCATCACTACAAAGAGAGCTATGAACGATTTTGGTATGAGCGGCGACGGCCTCGAACAGATGTATCAAGAGGTCATCCTCGAGGCCGCACGCAATCCGCATGGCCGGGAGCATTTCGCTGCCGACGCGGCCGTGGAGGGGAGCAGTGCGGGCGACACGACGATTCGTGCTTCGCATGAGTATTGCACGCCTGGCGAATCCCATCAGTTCAATCCCACCTGCGGTGATGAGGCCACCGTGCATGTGGAGATTTCCGACGATGAGCCCCATGTCATCAAACGTCTGGTATGGGATGGCCACGGTTGTTCGATCTGCCAGGCCAGTCTGTCGATTATGGTGGATCTGGTTGAGGGGACCACTGTTGACGAGGCCATGGGCCTGGAACGCCTGTTCCACCGCCTTATGCAATCTCGTGGCGCCGGTCTGGACGACGAAGCGGCTGAGGATCGCCTTGGCGACGCAGTGGTGTTCCAGGGCGTGTCCAAATATCCCATGCGCATCAAGTGCGCGCTGTTGGGTTGGGAAGGCCTGAAGGATTCGGTCGCCAAAGCTTTGGCTGCGAAATAATGCGGAATTACCAGGAGGAAGAAACAATGAGCGACAATCTGGTCCCCGAACCCACCGCTTCCGTATTCGACGCCGTGAACGGTGTGTTGAAAGACGAGGAGGCTTCCCGGCGCGTCATGGCCAATCCGAATCTTGCCAAGGGCTTCCCGGAGGGCCATCCCCAGGAGTCGAAGCACGATGGCGCCTGCGGTCACGGCGAGCATCAGGGGTCGTGCGGATGCCAGGAGGAGAACGATCCGTCGGATCCCGACATTCCGATCAAGGCCGTGGATGATATCGGTCGCGCCACCGCGCAGGATGTCAAGGAGGCGTTGCATCAGGTCATTGATCCTGAACTTGGCATCGATGTGATTGATCTCGGCTTGGTGTACGGCATCGAGATTGACGAGCTTGGCCGCGCGATCATCACCATGACGCTTACCACACCGGCATGTCCGCTTACCGATCTGATCGAGGATGAATGCGCGAGCGTGCTGGCCGGACTGGTTGAGGAATTCCGCATCGACTGGACCTGGCAGCCCCGGTGGACTATGGAGAAGATCACGCCGGAAGGCCGCGAGCAGCTGGCCGCCATCGGATTCAACTTCGACAATATGCCACAATACTGATCGCCGTGGTCCACTGCGGCCGTTGACGTGTGCGGATACATTGCGGATATGCATACAATCGGCGCAGATATGAATTGAGGGACATCATCACGATGTCCCTCAATTCATATGCTCATATGCGATGCGACGGGTTTCAGTCGTCGACGATGGTGCCCTTCGGAACCACGGTGATGCCTTCGGGGGTGACCGTGAAGCCGCGTTCGATGTCATGCTCCGTATCGATGCCAACGGTGGAATTTTCCGTCAACACCACATTCTTGTCGAGAATCGCCTTGTAGACGCGTGCGCGACGGTTGATCGTCACATTGTCGAAGAGGATCGAATCGACGACCTGGCTCCAGGAGTGAATGCGGACATTCGGGGAGAGCACCGAATGATGCACCTCGCCGCCGGAGACGATGACGCCGGGGGAGACGATCGAATCGGTGGCGTGTCCCAGACGGTCACGGCCCGCATGCACGAACTTCGCCGGCGGCAGATTGCCCGACATGGTGTAGATCGGCCAGTCGGAGTTGTACAAATTGAATTCCGGCACATAGGCGATCAGGTCCATATGCGCATCGTAGAACTGCTTGATGGTGCCTACGTCGCGCCAATACGCATGGTCCTTGTCGGTGGCGCCGGGAATCTCGTTGGTGGTGAAATCGTAGACGCCGGCGGCGTTGCGCGCGGCGAAATACGGGGCGATGTCGCCTCCCATGTCGTGCTTGGTGTCCTGCGCCTTCTCATCCTTCGCCAACGCGTCGAACAGCGCATCGGTATTGGCCACATAGTTGCCCATGGAGGCCAGAATCTGATCGGGCGCATCGGGAAGGCCGGTGGTGTGCTCGGGCTTTTCGCGGAAGTTCCTGATCATGTTCGGATGGTTCGGATCCACCTCGATGACGCCGAAGGACTTCGACGCCTCGATCGGCTGGCGAATGCCCGCCACGGTGAACTCGGCGCCGGATTCGATGTGGGACTGGACCATCTGCTCGAAGTCCATACGGTAGACGTGGTCGGCGCCGACGATCACCACGATATCGGGCCGGACGTCCTCGATGATGTTGATGGTCTGGTAGATGGCGTCGGCGGATCCGAGATACCAGTGCTTGCCGAGACGCTGCTGCGCCGGCACGGGGGAGACGTAGTTGCCCAGCAACGGGGAGAATCGCCAAACCTGCGAGATGTGGCGGTCAAGCGAATGCGACTTGTATTGGGTGAGCACAATGATGTGCTGGTACCCGGAGTTCACCAGATTGCTCAGTGGGAAATCCACAAGGCGGAACACGCCGCCAAACGGCACGGCGGGCTTGGCTCGGTCGCGGGTCAACGGCATCAGACGAGTGCCTTCGCCACCCGCGAGTACGATGGACAGGACTTTCGGATTCTTAGCCATCTTTTCCTTCCTTCATCTGTAGTTATGCGTCGTTGTTCGCCACCTCCGCGCATCATTGCGCACTTCGGTGTTCCTGCCTCACATCATTGCATGGATTACAGACTCAGGGCATCGTTGTGTGTCGTACCGGTTCGACGCGTCGCCCAGAAAGCAACCGCGCTGGAGGCGGCCACGTTGAGGCTGTCGACGTCATGGCCCATGGGGATCTTGACCGTGAGGTCCGCCTGGGCGATGGTGCGGCGGGACAGGCCGTCGCCCTCGGTGCCGAAAATCAACGCCAACCTGTCCACGTGATTCGGGTCGCTGTTTCCGCTATTGAGGCGGCGTGCCAAATCGTCCATGGAAATCGAGTCGTCGGTCAGCGCCATGGCCACCGTGGTGAATCCGAGTGACGAGAGCTCCTCCAGTCCCCTCCGCGGCCAATAGTGGGTGTCGTCGCCGCCGATGCGGGTCCACGGGATCTGGAACACCGTGCCCATCGAAACGCGCGCGGCGCGACGATACAGGGGGTCTCCGCACGACGGGGTGACCAGTACGGCGTCAACGTCCAAGGCGGCCGCGGATCGCATCAGGGCGCCCACATTCGTGGGATCCACGATGTTCTCCATCACCGCAATCCGGCTGGCTTCCCGGCAGACCTCGGCGACTGACGGCAACGGCCACCGGCGCATGGCGGACAGGGCGCCGCGGTGCAGCCGGTACCCGGTCAGCTGCCTGAGCAACTCGGCGTTCGCCACATACACGGGAACGTCAGTCCCCCAATGGGCGTCGATGAATTCGAATTCATCGGCCATGCCCGTGATCCATTGCTCCTCGACCAGCAGGGACAGTGGCTCGCGCCCGGCGGCCAGCGCCCGATCAATCACTTTGGGGGATTCGGCGATGAAGATGCCCTTGGCGGGTTCCAGACGATTGCGCAGCTGCACCTCGGTGAGATTGACATAGGCGTCGACGCGGCTGTCTTCGAAGGAATCAATGGCGATGAATTGCACGGCGTGTCCTCTCGCTGCCCGGCAGCCATGCGCGCCGAATTGCCGACATGGCCGGTGATATGGAAAAACCCCTCGTTTCCGAGGGGTCTGTCTGGTGCCCGAGACGGGACTTGAACCCCAATCCCGGCGTTGGAATTTCAACGTTTTGGCGGAATTCCAACGATTTGCTGCATCACACACATTACCAGAATCACCCTGTTTTGTAAAAAATGTGCCCAAAATGTGCCCAAGACATGGTGACGACTCCAGTCCATAGTGTTTAATGGAGACACATTCATGGGAAAGTGTGGAAGCGATGGAAAAGAACGCCGAGGCTCTGTCTGAGAAAGTGGACGATGCTCGTCTACTTGAGCAATACAGGCTGGTGATACCTGGCGCTGACTGGGGAAAGATGCCGCACAGGTCAACCGACGACCTTTGGAAGGCGTGTTCGTGGAACAACCCAGTTGGGCCATTGACTTTGTCGAACAGGATAGGAGCCTGAATGCCGACCTGGGGAGAGCTTCTGGATACGGTGAGCGAAGCTACGCATAACGGGCAGGACATGACCCCCGTAAACCTTATTCGCACAAAGCTCATCAACGATCTTGCCGCGTATCGCGATAGGAACGTTATCTGCTATTACTCCGGGTGGCTCCAGCGGTCGAATGTGGCTGGTGTCGGCATCGACGATCTCGACATGAACGGGTTCATGAACTCCGTCGCTGGAATGGATAGGTCAAAGGGACTCGATCTCATCCTGCATACTCCCGGCGGCATGGTCTCCGCAACCGAATCCATCATCCATTACCTACGCGAATGCTTCGGGAATAATGTAAGTGCTTTTGTACCACAGATGGCGATGTCCGGCGGGACCATGATTGCATGCTCATGCAAAGAAATCTACATGGGGCGTCAATCCTCAATAGGCCCCACCGATCCTCAATTCAACGGCACCCCGGCAAGCGGTATCGTCGAGGAATTCGAGAACGCCATGGAGTCGGTCCGCAACGAACCTGCCACGATACCATTATGGGCGCAAATCATCGGCAAATATCCTCCGGCATACATTGGAGAAAGTAGAAAAGCACTGCGCGTGTCCAAGGAGATATTGCTCGAAAGTCTTAAAGCGAACATGCTCTCGAGCACTCCGAATACCGCAGAGTCAGTAGTGGAGCAACTGACTTCGCATGCAGACTCGGGCATGCATGACCGGCATTTCCCGGCCAGCAAGGCCAAAGAAATGGGACTGAATGTCATTCCACTGGAACATGACAACAAACTTCAGGATCTGGTGCTCTCAATCCACCACATCTTCATGATCATATTTCAACAGACAACTGCGTTTAAGATCGTCGCAAACAATCAAGGACATGACTGGATTCTGAGTGGGCCGAACGGGTCCTGAACGGACATACGTGAAAAACTCTAATTCTCCGCCGCCCCGGCTCCGAAAGGAAACCGGGGCGGTTCTTATCGCCAGCCGCTCGCCGGTGAACGCCGGGGCTTCAATCATGGTCGCTCACTGCTTGTTCATCTTGACGGTTTTGGTGACGCCTTGGATGGTGTATTCGAATGAGAGGGTCTTGTCGGAGTCGGTGTAGGTGAAGTCCTTGGAGGCATCCTGAGAGGCGAGAAGGGAGGCGCTCATGGCTTCCGTGTCTCCCTTGCTGGTCCACTTGAAGTCTCCGGCTGCGGTGGGCGCGGTGTAGGTTCCCTTCCAGTAGAGGGCCTTCATGTCGTTCGTGTCGTACTGGATCTCGATGGTGTCGGCGGTGACGGTGGCGGTGAACGCGCTCTGCCCGTCCGTGCCGTTCGTCATCTTCCATGTGCCGGTCAGGTCGGCGGGCTGCGGCTTGGGTTGTTCGGTCTTCTGCTGTTGGCTTGTGCCGGTGCCGTTCGCTGGTGTCTGCGCCTGTTGGCCGTTTCCGCATGCGGACAGTCCGAACGTGAGCGTGGCGATGGCCGCGATCGCGGCGATGGTCTTCTTGTTCATGGTTCTCTTCTTTCTATATTTCGTTTTGGCTGATTCCTCTGCTTTGATAACGGTCAAGGGCTATGACGCGAGTTCCAGAGGCGCTCGCCGGTTGAGCTCCGAGTAGGGGATGACGTTCACGCCGCAGTTGAGGAACGCTTCGAGCGCGGCCTTCTGCAGCGGCCTTTCCCTGTCGTCGCCGATGACCACGAGCTTCGAGTCGGCGCGTTCCCTGGCCTTGCGGGTGTCGTCCCAGGCCCACATGATGTCCTTGACGGCATCCTTGTCGAACCTGTTGGGTGCCTGACAGAAGCGGGTGGGGTGGTTGGCGCTGCGCTGGAACAGGAAATCGAAGCTGTGCTCGTAGTTGGACACGCCCCGGATGCTCACGCTCGGAGTGTAGAACACGTTGAACCGGTCGAGGCTCGCGGCCACGTCGTCGGCGAAGTATTCCGCGACGTGGCGCTGCGCCGATTCCATCATGGATTCGATGCCGTTGAGCGCCTGCACGTACCTGTTCATCGCGTCGGCGCGGATCCCGTCCGACTCCAATGTGATCTGCCCGTCGGAGATGACGGCTCCGAACTTGCGGGCCATGCGCTCCATGCGGTCCCTGCGCGCCGGCGTCATGGAAAGTCCTCGCTGCTCGAACGTCTCAAGAGTGTATCCGTCGTCCGTGAAGGAGATGGTGCCGCCATCGCACTTGGCGTAGAAGCACAGGCAGTCGTTGGAACGGTCGAGGAAGGGGAGCGTGACTTCCTTCCATTCGCCGTGGACGCGCACGTCGGATTCGCGCTTGATCCACTCGCCGTACTCCTCTACCAGCTCGTCGACGGCGACGACGCTCTGGGTGTTGGCGCGCGTCCGCGTGGTGGCGTTCATAGCATTTCTCCCTGGAATGCGGGTTTTCTGATGACGTTGAATTTGTCCAATAGCAGTATTGTATCGTTTACGAAATCGGGGGAGTCGATGTCGGCCGGGTAGGCGTTCCAGTCGTCCTCTCCCTCCTTGTACACGTGCCAGTGCGTGCGCCCGGCCTTGCTCCCGTCCGGGTTGGTGTGGGGCCTGCCGTTCACGCACAGCCGCAGCAGCGGCGTATGGCATCGGGTGACCACTGCCGCGATGTGTCGGTCGGGGTCGATTCTTCCGCGGAACACGTGGATGGAGAAGTCGTCCCCGTCGTCGGCCCTCACGTGGAACCGTGCCTTCTGTTCCCCGCCGGCTGGCATGCGGAAGAAGCTGTCGACCGCGTTCTTGAGTTCCGCCGCGAGCCTGTCCGCCTCGTCCTGGCTCAGCGTGTATTTCGGGTCGGTGTATTTATTCTTCCTGCCCATGTCTGGCTCTTTCCTATTTCCGCTCTGTCGCGACCGAGTCCTCGGCCTTGATGCGATTGGCCCAGGAGTCGAGGTCGATGTCTTCCTGGCTGGTCTCGAATTCGCCGATGATGTCGGGGCCGGGGGTGGTATGAGGCGGATGTGCTCCGCCTCATACTTGCCAATCAATCGTTGGCGGTCAGTCTGCGAACTTCTTCGCGGATCTGCTCGGCGTACTGGTAGATGCCGTTCAGGTTCTCGATGGGCATGCGTTGGCAGTTCCTCTGCTCGTCGAATACGCCGACGTACTTCTGCTTCGTATTGAAGAACAGTCGGGCCACCGGCTTGCGGTTGTTGTCATCGAGGAAAATGGCGCAGTAGTTCTTGGCATCTCGCATGGTGATGCGCTCGGGGTCCACGTCGCTGCATGCGATGGCCTTGATGATGCGGTAGCCGGCGATTTCCTCCTCGGTGGTCACTACGCCGTCCTCCGGCTCCTCCGGAGTCTCCTCGGCTTCCTCTTCGTCCTGCAGTTCATCGTCGGCAACCTGTCCGACCTTGATGTCGTCGGCGCCCAATGCGGTCTTGAGTCGGTCGTTGACCTGATCGGAGAGGAACTGCTTGAGGGCCTTTGCTACGAGTGGTCTGAACTTGTCCATAACTGAGGCGTAGAAGGCTCCGTCGTATACGTGCGATGCGAGCAGCTTCACGAAATCATCCGATGGATCCTTGAACTCTTCGGATGCGGCCCGTTTCAGCGCTCCGACGTATTTCAGCTCTTCGGCGCTGCTTGCGATCGAATCGAGGTCGAATGCTGGCTTGGTGAGCTTTTCGAGTGCCGGGAGGATGGTCTGGTCGACGTCCAGCAGGTCGAGCACGAGGAACGGTTTGGAGTCCATGCGGTTCGGCTCGTCCAAGTCCATGTAGAAGTTCCATACCTGGCCGTTGGTGAGCACGCCGATGCGTGCTTTCGTGCATGCGAAGTACCGGTAGAGCTGACTGGCGTTCTCGAGGCTGAGCGGCTGGCCGATCTTCTTGCATTCGATGAGGATCTGCACCTGACCGTCGCGTACCAGCGCGTAGTCGATCTTCTCGCCCTTCTTCAAGCCGACATCGGCAGTGAACTCGGGGATCACCTCGTTCGGGTTGAACACGTCGTATCCGAGCACTTGCCCGATGAACGGCATGATGAACGCGTTCTTCGTGGCTTCCTCGGTGCTGATGCCGTCCTTGAGCTCACGTACGCGGGACGCGACCTGATTGACGCTCTCGTTGAATTCCATCAGTTTTCCTTTCTCTACTTGGTTTTGGCGGACTCTTCTGCTTTGATCTGGTCAGCCCACACGTCAATGTCGACGCCGTTGTCCGCGTGCGTGAGCAGCTCCTCCGCGCGCTCGCCGGCATCACACGCACCGTCCGCGACAGGTGAGGTCGGGACGGAACCGGAAGACACGGTATCTGTGGCGAGATGGACACCCAGCTTTTCGAGACGGTCGAGTATGAGACGCATAGTGTCGGCCGGGTCAAGCCCAAACAATAAAGACAGTGATACGAACTCTTTAAGCGTCGGCGATCCAGAGCGTTCATTGAATAAGTCATCAACGCGAGAATGACTGATGCCTGTATCAGCTTCAATTGCACGCAAAGACTTCTTTTTAGGCTCATTTTCTCGGGCTTCTTTAATGAAGTCCATCATTATGCGATCTAAATCGCTCCATGCTCTTGGTGTTTTAGCCATGCATCAATGCTAGATGTACTCATTTAATGACACGCCGATAATGAATACTTGCGCGGTGTCCTGAAATGAGTACACTAATAGCCATGTCCTTAAATCAGTACAGTACTTCGGTTGCAGCGCTCGCCGTTGATGGCTTGCAGCGCGCACGCAGGGCGGCGAACGTCTCCCAGCGAGAACTCGCCGAGGAAATGGGTGTCACCCGCCAGACAGTCAACCAGAAACTACAGGCAGGCGACATGAAACTCACCGAGTTCGTCACCATGGCCCTCAGCGTCGGCGTCGAACCCGCCGACCTATTTGCCCAAGCCAAGGAAAAAGCGGCGCTCGCCGGCAGGGAGGTGGAGTGATGAGCGGATTGGTTCCAACTGCCGCCAGTTGGCTCGGTGCCGTAATTGTCTGGTCGGATATCGCGCTTCGTCGTCTGGCCGGCTGCGGATTGATGGATTGGCTTGATTCGCTTCGGTTCCGTTTGTACGGAGGGGAGATGGATCTCACCGATAGATTCGGGCCTATTCCCTGCGGAAAGTGTTATGTAACCATCGTGCGGCGCGGGAATGCGTCAGGCGATACCACGTCAAAATGACCGTTGGAAGGGAGGCCCGTGATGGACGTCACGGCGATGATGACCAGCCGGAAAGTCGCCCAGCTCGTGTTCGGGGCCGAGACCCCGGAGGAGATCAAACGCGAGGAGGGCTATCTGGCCCAACTGCGCTACAAGGGCACCGGCCCGAAATTCTTCAAGGAGGGAAACAAGATCATGTACCCGGTCAGGGAACTCAACGAATGGGTCGAGGCGAGGATCACCAGCCGCACGAGAAGCCTTGAGGAGGCGGGGCGATGATCCACGGACATCATCTGAGCGGATACCGCAAACCGGACGAGCCGATCCGGCTCAACGCCACGCAGCGGGCCCGCAAGTGGCTGTTCTGCATCGTCATGTGCAGTGTGTTCGCGGTTCTGGCGTTCTGGGGCGGCCTGTGGGCCGTCGCCGCCGCTTCGGACGGCGTGGTCAGCGTCACGCACCTGCTCGCGCTCATCGTCGGCGCATTGATGGCCGTCACCTTCGGCGACATCGCGGAGCACGAAGCCGGACGCCGATAGCAAGACTTGCCCGCACCGCTTTTATCCTTCCTATTCTCCGGTGCGCGCGGCGACAAAGGTCAGTCGTTAAAACCAAATAACCACAACTGAAAAGGGGTGCTGCGGCGACGTCAAAGCAATCAGAATCTAATCCAAAACATGGGTCTCTCTGGTGCGTTTACCCATCTGTCAACGGCGTCGCAAAGCACACCCCACAAGGGCTGTTGCAGGTTGGCCCCCGGCCGAGATCACGCGGTTTTCCCTTCCCCTTAACTTTCCCGCGGGGCAAAGGCCGGGACCCGGTTCGATTCCGGGACAGTCCACGACATCAACCATTCGTCAAGGAGGATACCCATGGCCATTTCCAAGGCCGAGCTGGATCGCCTGTGCGACCGGCCGTACCACGACCTCGACCAGGAGGGGCGCGCCGCCGTTTTGGAGCGGTGCAACAAGACCTGCGGGGACACCCTGTTCCCGCTGCTCACCCAGCATCTCGCCAAGCATCCATCGGACACCGCCCGCCGGGCGATGATCCAGATACTCGGCCATGAGCCGGGCTGGCCGAAGTCGCATCCCGTGCGCCGCCGCGCGAAGGCCGAGGAGACCGTGAAGGCGGCGGAGCGGTCCGATCCGTCACCGGCTCCCGTCGTCGGTCCCGAGCCCGATCCTGGCGATTCGGACGGGCGGCCGTTCACGCCGACTGACCCGTGCGAGCGGATCATGGCCGTCCTCGACGACCTGCACCGCGAGGCGCGTGCGACAGCCGATCGCGCGTGGGACGAGGCGGACGCGGATCTGCTCGACCTCGCCAATGCGGCCGACGGCTGCGCGATCAGCGCGAAGCTTCGTCTGGCCCGTCGGATGGGGGAGGCGCTATGAGCGTTGGCATCCCGATCACCGTCACCGGCAACCTGACCGCCGACCCCGAGCTGCGCACCGTGAACGGCGGCGACGTCGTCAACTTCACCGTCGCGCAGAACTCCAGGGTGTACGACCGCGAGACGGGCCAGTGGGCGGACGGCCCCGGCGTGTACGTGCGCTGCAGCGCTTGGAGGGACATGGCCGACCACATCGCGGCCAGCCTCGCCAAGGGCGTGCGCGTCATCGCCCACGGCAACCTGACCCAACGCTCGTGGAACGACAAGGACGGCAACAACCGCAGCGCGTACGAACTGCAGGTAGACGCCATCGGCCCCGACCTGAGATACCAGACCGCCAAACCGGTCAGAGCGCAGCGAGCGCGGGGCTTCGACGGGGCCGGCGGGGGTCAGGCGCCGCGGCCGGCGGCTTCGGATCCGTCGCTGGGCGGGGACCCGTGGGCCGGGGATTCGACGGGCGACGAGTTCTGACCTCGCGTCATTAGGTAGGGGAAGGGAAAGATGACGTATTTTTGTCTTAGCGACGGATTTCACCGAGCTCCGAACGTGGAGACGTTGAGCATGGCCGCTCGCGGCCTGTTCGCCACCGTGGCCTCGTGGGTGGGTGGTGAGCTGTACGAGAGGCCCGGCTTCGATGGGGTGTTCGACAGGCGGCGCTGCCGGATGCTTGGAGGCACCCCCAAGATGGTCGCCGAACTTGTGGCGGCCGGACTGTTCGAGCAGGTCGAGGGCGGTTATCGCATTGTCGAATCGAGGCGTGTGGGAGGATTCGACGGCTCGGTGTTCAAGAACCCCGACAAGGTGCGGGCCGGACGCAAGGGCGGCCTCGCACGCTCGCGTCGGAGCAGGGGCGAAGCATGGCCCGAGGCGGACGCGCAAGCGGAACGTCAAGCGGAGTCCGAGCAGACCGTGACTGTCGCCTCAGGCGAAAACCCGAGTTTTCTTGAAGCGGAATCCAAGCGGGACAACGCTTCTGCTTCGATTCTGCTTCAAGCAGACGGCAAGCAGAACGGTGGCAACGCTCAAGCTGCTGCTTCAAGCAGGCGGCAAGCAACATCCAAGCCCCAAATGGCCGGAACCATACCTACCCCAACCCCTTCCGCAGCCGGTTCCGGAGCACGGCCCCGGGCAGTGTCCGGATCCGGCGCCGTGGCCGTGGCCGACGTGATCGCCGAGGCCGAGCACGCCATCGACCGCGACCCGTTCAACCTGTGCTGGCAGACCTACCGGCCCATGGCCGGCACCAAGACGGGAGCCGAGACGGCGTTCCATGCCGTGGTCGAGGCCGGGGTGACGCCACGCCGCCTGTACGGGGCGATCCTGAGCCACAACCGGAGCGTCGAGCAGGGCGACGAACCGGCACGCTCCCAACCCAGCCTCCAGCATTGGCTCGAACGCGGCGGCTACAAGCCGCTCCTGCCGCCGGACACCACGCCAAAGCCACGAGTCCACACGCACTCGTGGAACTGCCGGCACGTCCAGGCGGTCATGCGACCGCACGAAGGCGAATACGACCACCAGCGCCAAGGCTTCGAACCCAGCGCATGGATGACCGCATGCCAAACCAAAGCCAACCAACTCAACCACGAGGAGTCCCAAGCATGAACCAGCGAATCTGCGACATCTGCCAACAACCCGTCAACGACTCGAAACCATGGGCGCACTGCGACTTCAACATCGTCGCCAGCCACAGGAACGCGAAAGGCGAGGAGGACGCCGAAGCCAACAACATCGACATCGACATATGCCACCAGTGCGTGAAAAACGCCGACGGCACCACCATCGCCGCCATCCGCCTCAACCACGGCCGACTCGAAACCATCGGAGCCGCCAGATGAGCGAATTCGACGACACCCGCACCACATGCCTCGCCCGCGACCAACACAGATGCGTGCGCTGCGGCCTCTACGTGCGAAACGGCCAATGGCCCGGATGGTCATGCCACCACCGCATGAACCGCCTCAGAGCCGACCCCGAATGGCGGCACAAACCAGCCAACTGCGTAACCCTCTGTGGCACCGGCACCACAGGATGCCACGGATGGGTCCACCAACACCCCGAAGCCGCCCACGAAACCGGCTACTACCTCAGGACAGGCGAAGACCCGCACGAAAAACCAGTCACCAACTGGCAGGGCGACCAACTCCTCTACGACGACGAAGGCCAACAGACAATCCTCACGAAAGGCAAACGACCATGAACAAGAAAACCCACAAGCTCCTATGGCTCGACGTCGAAACCACGGGCCTCGACCACACCACGGGCGACCTCCTCGAAATCGGCGCCGCCCTCACCAACCTCAAAGGCGAACAGGAAGACCACTGGAGGGCCGTCATCAAACACGACCTACAGATCATCAAAACCGCGCTCGCAAACGACGGAAAAACCGCGCTCGCCATGCACTCGCGCAACAACCTGCTCTGGGAAAGCCTCATCGGAGACGAAAGCATCACCATCGACGAGGCCGGCCACCAGCTCAAATGGCGCCTCACCGAATGGACGGATGAAGCCATACTCCACCCCGCCGGCACCAACGTCGACTTCGACCTCACATGGCTCACCGCCAAACTCCCCGACTGCCACCCACTCATGGATTTAAGCCACCGCAAGGAAGACCTCACCTCCCTGAGAATCATCGCCCTCGCCAACGGCCGCGACCCATACGCCACAGGCCACAGCCCCGAAGCCCCGCACCGAGTCAAGGACTGCCTCAGACGAGACATCAACGAATACAAGGCCATCCTCAACCACACCACCAACCTCCCATACCCAACCAAGGAGCAAGCATGAACAACAACACACGCCAGCGAGCGCCCAAACTCTTTATCGCTACAGCGCTCGCCGCCTGTTCGTCGAATCCCCCTACGACGCTGGCGGGTGCGGACGCCGATTCTTGGGATTACATCGAAGTCGTGGGCAGTGAGGGTCAGCGTGTGCCGTGCGTGCATTTCAAGGTCGCTGTTGGCGATGAGTCGCAGACGTATACGCAGTGCGATTGGGATGGTGTGCAGGCTGGTAGGGAAGGAGCCGTGGAATGACCGATGACGTGACGCTCAGGGCGCATGCTGCCGCGTGCGAGGCCTACGCGCTGCCGGAACCGCTGTCGGACGACCCGAACCGTGTCGAACAGGTGTACGTGCAACGCGAGGCCTACGAGGCCGGGTATCTCAAGGCCCTCGACGGCATGGAGCACATCGAGGATGCCGGCGGATGGATGAGAAGCATCTGGAAGCAATCAATCGAGCATTACGGCGCTCGCGACCGGATGGTCGTGTGCATGGAGGAGTGTTCCGAGCTTATCCATGCGATAAGCAAGCTCCTGCGGGGCAGGGACGTGAGGGACAACCTCGTGGAGGAGATGGCGGACGTGACGATCTGTGTCAACCTGCTCGCGATGATCTACCACGTCGACCGGAGCCAGCTCGACAAGGTCGTCAGGGCGAAGACCATCCGCGAGGCGAGGCGCATGGAAGCCGACGACGGGAGGCGGTCGTGAGCGGCGGGCACTTCGACTACGCGCAGTACTCGACCTGCACGAGTCGGGCGACATCACCGAGGACACATACCGGGAGGAAATCGCCAAATTCAAACGCAAATGGTTCAAACAGTCGCGCACCAAACGACTCAAAGGCTACGTGGACAAGCAATGCGCCAAACTCCACGACCAACTCGTCACCGAACTCAACCTAGAAAAAGGAAGAATCATGAAAGCGAAGACGTTCACCAGAAACCAGCTCGCGCTCGCCATCCGACAAGCGTTCGACTACCCCGACTGCATCGACTTCTGCCGGTTGGCAGACAAGGTATTCGAATCGCCATACGGCAGCGACCTCACGCCACCACTGCCTGACTACACCATGACTACCTGACCACACCATGAGCGTCTAAACAGAAGGCCGCCGCGAATGCCCATGCGGCTGGAAACCACTGACCCGACAAGCCAAAATCTACACACTCGAACAACTCCAACAGGCGCTCGCCGACCGCTGCGAGGACGAGTCGTGAGCAGGGCGGCGGAAAAGGCCCGTGGACGCATGGATGACGGAGACGAGCAATGACCGACCACACGAAGACGATCCTGCGTTGGGCCGCGAAAGGCGTGGGAATCGAGGACATCAAGGCAGCGCTTGCACTGTACGGCGTCACGGGCCGCGAGGTTGACGACGTGCTAAAAAACGCCACACGCCAACAAGTCAAACAAGCTCAGGCGACGCCGGAATCCCTCGAACCGCACACCTTGTTCGAATAAACGAAAACCCTCCGCTGGGGGAGGGCTTGCGCACGTGACAGTCACAAGCATACACCCCGATTGGAAGGCGGAACATGGTCGATCAAAATGTCGGATGCCCGAACGACGGCAATCAGTTCGCGCCCGGCAGATGGCTCTGCAAGGACTGCGAACGGGACTACCTGCGCCGCCTGAAAGCGCTCAACGGCCTCATGCAGGCGTTGGACTCCGTAGCGATGAGAGAGGCCCGCATCGGGTCCCAGGGTCGCCGCCCGACGACCGGATTCGCGCCCAGCCCCATCGACTGGACGGCCGACGCGCTCAGGGACGATGCGGCCCGTTGGATGAGGCTCGTGCTCAGCCGCATCTACGTCGGACACGGCCTGATCCCGCTCAGTCAATGGCGTCGAATGTTGGTCGGGCTCGTCGCGCGACGGAACACGATCCTCACTCTCGACTCTGCGCCGTGCGACTACATGGCGCTCGTCCGCGTCACCGACCGGATCGACCGCCGGCTCACGCCGCAGCCGGACAGAATCCTGTGGGGGCATTGCCCGGAATGCGACGCGAAAATATACGCCCCCCGGCAAGCCCAATACGCCGACTGCCCCGGCTGCGGCGCCGCGCTCCGGCTGGCGGACGTGCGGGTCGCCTACCTCGACAGGGCGGCCGAAACCGAACTCGGCTCGGCCGCCAAGTCCGGCATGCACATCACCCGCACCCAGTCCGGTGCCGCCGAATGGCTTACGGAGACTGTGGGCAGGCGCTTCACGGCCACGCAGGTCAAGAAGTGGCGTCAGCGCAAAAAACTCCCCTCATGCAAGCGGCTCGATGACGGCTATTGGGAATGGTCGATAGGCGAGTTGTTGGCGTGTGCGGGCGGCTTGTGACGGATTTCAGGCGGCGGCCAGCTGGTGGGCCCGTTGGTGGCTGATGCCGAGCAGCTGGCCGATCTCACGGAAGGGCATGCCGTCGCCGTGCAGGCGGATGACCGCGCGGCGTTGCTGCGACTGCGCCTCGGCCTCGAGGCGTTCCGCCTCAGCTTTGAGGCGTAACGCCTTTGCGGCTTCCTCCGGCAGCTTGTACTCCACGGCGATGGCTGGATCCTGCTCGCCGGTCATGATCGAGATGAGATCCTTGGCCATTGCATCGATCTCCTTGATCGATGCGGCCATGGTGACGCGGTTTATCTCCGGCACGTCGAGGCACCACGCCTTGCCGTCCGGCGTGGCCTCGACCTTGTACGCATGGCTCATTTCCACCAGTCCTTTCCAAGTTTTTCCTCGCATTCGCGGTAGATTCCGCGCGTGGTCAATTCGGGTATCTCGTTGTGGCGAGGAATCGGCACCATGATCCCGTCGAGCATCCAGATGTCGTGGTTCGACCCCGGACGCGCGGCCTTCTCGAAGTCGACGCCCTTGGCCTTCGCTTCGCGGCGGATGCGTTTGATGATGTCCTTCTTCTTCGTCATGACTAATAGTCTATCCTATTAGACAATAGATGTCAAGCAGAGTAGACAAAAACAATCGGTATGCGAAAACCCAGTGATTATGCAGGTGGGCCAGTTTTGTGCTACACTGTCGTGTAGTTAGTGGTATGGAGGAAACCAAACCACAATGTTGAAGCCCTGAGAGTCCGCGTGATTCCGGGGCTTCTCGCATACTTGGATGGTCGGGCGGAGGCTCGCTGCATTCGCGGGTTCGAGTCCCGCATCATCCACACCCAGCGGGGCCGTACCAGTCGACAGGGTGGTGCAACTCCAGCGGGTAGCTCTCAGTCGTCCGCGCGCTTGCGCGGGCGCCCTCCGCCGACGCCTCGACCGGGACGGCTGGCGTTCCACTCGTCAATAGTCGAGGGAAGCCAACCGCGAGTCCGGCCGATGCGCACATCGGGCTCAGGCAGGTCGTAGACAGCCGCGTTCGCGACGCCGAGATATTCGGCGACCTGCTTGACGCCGAGATACTCAGTCGTCATCGCCGCTCCTCCTCTCCATGATGAGCGTGGCGATGTTCCAGATTCCCGCCGCGAGCCCGAATAGTCCGGCCTGCCACGACTTCCCGGCAAAGCCGAGCGAGACCGCCGTCAGACCGCATACGATGCCGCATACGGCGAATAGCGCGCTTGTCTTCATGATGGCCATGAAATAGGATGGAACCGGGGTTCCGGGCAATTGGAGTGCTCGGAACCCTTTTGTCATCTGCCGTGTCTAGGTGGTTTCCTAAGCGAGATGACCAGCGCCGCCAGCGCGAGGATGTTGCTTACCACCGAGCTGATGGCGCTTACGATGTCCGTCCATTTCATGTTCACCTCCCTTCTTGTTGACATAAACTATTGTATCAAAAATACATAAGTTGTTCAAGTCGGATAAAGCCGACACACCGAAAGACACGCAAATGCGAAAAACGGTCCGAAGCCACACACGACAATTCGAAAAAGACCGACGCCGATTCTTCAACCAATGCAAGGCCGAACACAAAGTCTGCTGGCTATGCGGCATGCCCATCGACTACACCG
>ERZ808240.570-NODE-570-length-47521-cov-14.950343_pt1 | contig 47521 bp, 40 predicted proteins | sample MGYA00521084_ERZ808240 | MGnify/ENA primary metagenome ERZ808240 (study PRJEB31516, sample SAMN03275571) | gut metagenome | biome: mammalia-associated habitat; material: feces | host: Papio cynocephalus | place: Kenya | collected 2012-08-06 ...
AGAGCACACGGCTGTTAACCGTGGGGTTGTAGGTTCGAGCCCTACTCGGGGAGTTCCTATAAAAAGTCTGTTAATTAGTTTTGTGCTTTTTGAATATGAGGTTCACTCTTGTGGCCTTTTTTTTTTCGAAAAGTAGGGTTGCAAAGTAATATTAAATATGATACAATATTTGATGTTAGAATTTTTATTATAATAGTATATGGCTCCTTGGTCAAGCGGTTAAGACATCGCCCTTTCACGGCGGTAACACGGGTTCGATTCCCGTAGGAGTCACTTTTTAATTTTAGTTGGTAAGATAATACCAAACCTTATGAGTTTGGACCTTTAGCTCAGTTGGTTAGAGCATCCGGCTCATAACCGGACGGTCCGGGGTTCGAGTCCCCGAGGGTCCACTGTATGTCATGAGGGGGGCCCCATTGTAAATGGGGAGAGTCCTGATGACTATTGTGGTAAGGGGGACCCGCTTGCGGGGGGATTCCTTATCGCTGGTTGTCATGAGGGGGCCTATTGTAAATGAAGGATTCCTTATCATGCATAAAATTTTGGCCCAGTAGCTCAGTTGGTTAGAGCGCTGCCCTGTCACGGCAGAGGTCAAGGGTTCGAGTCCCTCCTGGGTCGTTTACAGACAGTTATTGTTTGTAATCTTTCTTTATTTGAGATATGCTGGTGTGGCGGAACTGGCAGACGCCCAGGACTTAAAATCCTGTGGGTGGTGACACCCGTACCGGTTCGATTCCGGTTACCAGCATAAAAAAATGTGTTTCATAGTTTACTATGAAGCACATTTTTTATTTCTCAAATTCACAATCATTTGTCTCGTCACCATTTCCTGTGATGGAGATGGAATCACCTTGATAAGCCGGCGGTGTTTCTGTTGCTGTCGTGATAAAATCTTTACATCTTGCCAGAAATTCACGGAAAAGACGTTTGGGCTTGCCGCCATATTGATAGCCGTCAGAGGCAATTCCGGCACAGGATAGTCCGCTTTGCTGTGCAATGTAAACAGCTCGGTACAAATGATACCGTTGTGTTACAATGATGGGATTCTGAACCGAAAATACGTGTTTGGCACGCCATATACTATCGTAGGTTGAAAATCCGGCATGATCCATAAAAATATCACTTGAGGGAACACCGGCATCGATGGCATATTGTTTCATTACTTTTACTTCATTATAGTATTCGGTACCGTGATCGCCGCTCATTAAAAGTTTAGGAGCTTTTCCCTGCTTGTATAGTTCGATACCCTTTTCAAGGCGGTCGGTAAGCATAGGGCTTGCTTGTCCATTTTTCAGACCTGCTCCTAAGATAAGGATACAATCATAATTCTGGGTAAGCTCCTGCGAAGAAGAAACAATATTCTTTTTGGCGTGGAGCGTTACCCAGAGATTAAGACCAAGTATACTTAAGGCAATGAGAACAAGAAGAATGATCAGAATAAGAACAATTCGCTTGATCCATTTTTTCATCGTTGTTCTGCCTGTCTGCTTTCTAAATTAGTCTACTTTAGGAAGAGAAGCCAGACTCTTAGCGATTTCTTCGTCACTAGGAATATAATCTGACATCTCGCCATCGTTGTATTTTTCGTATGCAACCATATCAAAATAACCGGTTCCGGTAAGACCAAATACGATGTTTTTGGCTTCGCCGGTCTCTTTGCATTTTAATGCTTCGTCAATGGCAACTTTGATCGCGTGGCTGCTTTCCGGTGCAGGAAGGATACCTTCTACGCGGGCAAACTGTTCTGCTGCTTTGAAGACAGAAGTCTGCTCGACACTGCGTGCTTCCAGATAACCATCAGCGTAAAGCTGGGATACAACGGAACTCATACCATGGTAACGGAGACCACCGGCATGATTTGCGGAAGGGATAAAGCCACTGCCTAAGGTGTACATTTTAGCCAATGGACAAACTTTTCCGGTATCACAGAAGTCATATGCATATTTACCACGTGTCATACTTGGGCAGGAAGCAGGTTCTACAGCGATGATCTTGTAATCTGCTTCTCCGCGGAGCATTTCGCCGGCAAATGGAGAAATAAGACCTCCAAGGTTTGAACCGCCGCCGGCACAGCCGATGATCATATCTGCTTTGATGCCATATTTGTCAAGCGCTGCTTTGGTTTCCAGTCCAATGATAGACTGATGAAGAAGTACCTGAGATAATACGGAACCCAGTACATAGCGGTAGCCTTCCTGAGAAGTAGCAGCTTCTACTGCCTCTGAGATGGCGCAGCCAAGACTTCCGGTCGTTCCAGGAAACTCTTCATTGATCTTGCGTCCCACATTGGTATTCATAGAAGGGGATGGGGTTACATTAGCACCGTAAGTACGCATGACTTCGCGGCGGAAAGGTTTCTGCTCATAGGAAACTTTTACCATATATACCTGGCAGTCCAGATCAAAATAGGAACAAGCCATGGAAAGAGCAGTTCCCCACTGACCGGCGCCGGTTTCTGTTGTAACACCTTTCAAGCCTTCTTTCTTTGCATAGTAAGCCTGTGCGATTGCAGAGTTCAATTTGTGGCTTCCGGATGTGTTATTTCCTTCAAATTTGTAATAAATATGAGCGGGTGTGTCCAGAGCTTTTTCCAGACAGTAAGCACGTGTAAGCGGAGATGGACGGTACATACGGTAGAAATTACGGATTTCTTCCGGAATGTCTATGTATGCGGTAGTGTCATCTAACTCCTGTTTTGCAAGCTCGGTACAAAAGATTGGTTCCAGTTCTTCTACCGTGATCGGTTTTAACGTAGCTGGATTCAGGATCGGAGCTGGTTTGTTTTTCATATCCGCACGTACATTGTACCATTGTTTTGGCATTTCATTTTCGCTTAAGTAAATTTTGTAAGGGATTTCCTTTGACATGGTTTTAGCCTCCAATATTAATATTTTATACATTCTTTTGGGATTATGGGGAACGCCTATATTCCCGAAGCGTGCCCTATATAATAAAATTATACTCTACCTTATATAAGAAAGTCAATAAATCAATTGCAATCTTTTGAAAACAATGTATACTTATAGATAGAGCAAAAGAAAAGAGGGACACAGATGACGAAAAAACAAAGAGCAAATTTAATCATAGAAGAATTGGAAAAAGAATATCCGCTGGCAGACTGCACATTGGACTACGATGAAGCTTGGAAATTATTAGTCAGTGTAAGACTGGCGGCACAATGTACCGACGCCCGTGTCAATGTAGTAGTAAAAGATTTATTTGGCAAATATCCAAGCCCGCAGGCTCTGGCGCAGGCTTCGGTGGAAGAGATTGAGGAGATTGTACGGCCGTGTGGTCTGGGAGCCAGTAAGGCAAGAGACATTCATAAATGTATGAATATGCTGGTGGACCAATATAATGGGCAGGTACCGGATGATTTTGAAGCCCTTCTGAGTCTGCCGGGCGTGGGAAGAAAAAGTGCCAATCTGATCATGGGAGATGTGTTTGGCAAGCCGGCGATCGTGACCGATACGCATTGTATCCGTTTGGTTAACCGGATGGGCTTGGTTGATGGCATAAAAGATCCGAAGAAAGTGGAAATGGAACTGTGGAAGATCATTCCGGGAGAAAAAGGAAGTGATTTCTGCCACCGTCTTGTCCATCATGGAAGAGAAGTGTGTACAGCGAGAAAGGCATATTGTGAAAAATGCTGTCTGCAGAAAATTTGCAAGCAGATTCTTTGATTGAGTCCGTTAAATGGGACAGTATTTCTGATAATATAAAGTCTGTAATAAGGAAATGATCCTTTTTACAGACTTTATTTTTTGTTTGAATGGAGGTTTTTATTATGTCAGAAGCAACAAAAGAAACCATATATTATTCGATTTTATTTTTAGTGATTGGACTGATCTTTGTCCTTACTCCGTGGGGAATATCCTAACGTGTCGCCTAGGTGAAGCTGTGTTTCATACCCTTGCCCGGTATTTTTCATAAGATCCGGACGGAGTGTGACCGCATCCTTTTCAAGAAAGAGAACGATCGTCGAACCGCCGTATTGAAAATATCCTTTTTCCTCGCCACGGAAAACACGGCAGGACTGATGGTGGTTGCATATTTTTCCAACCAGCATGGCGCCGACTTCCATCTGCGTGACATCACCAAACTCAGGAGAGCGGATGACGGTATATTCGCGCGAGTTTTCTTTGTAGATCGGAATATAGTCATTGGCGATCGGATTTACCGTGTGAAGGATTCCCGGAATAAAGTGATTTTTCGACTGGATTCCGGAAACCGGATAATGATACCGGTGATAATCTCCGACTGTAAGCCGCAGGACGAGAAGGGTACCGCCGGCATAACGGGCGGCCAGTTTTTTGCTGCGCAGGAGTGAGGCGGCCGAATAAGTCGTATCTTTGATATTTACAAGAAGAGTGGGATCGATGCGGTAAGCAGACGCATAACAGTCGCAGGGACTGATCAAATCTGTCTCTTCCGGTGAAAAAATACGAGCTCCGGGTTTAATCTTTCTTGAAAAAAAGTCATTGAAAGAGCGGTATTTTGTCTCCTGATAGCATGACATATCGATGTGATTGTTTTTGATAAAACCAGGAACAAGTCTGGTGGAAAAACGAGTATCTAAAAGCCGGCCTGCAAATCCGGAAAAACCGGGTGCGACAAGAGGCTTTAAGAGGGCGCGCCCCCACACATGCGTATAGAGCAGATGCAGGAGTTTATCCTGACGGGAATCGTCAGTTATTTTATTGCCGTTTCGATCAACATATTTCATGAGAGGCCTCCCTTAAAATACATGAAGAATCTTCAATACGACGATTGCCATAAAGATCAGGATAAAAGCAACCATTGCATTGGAAGGCTTCCGGATTTTGAAATCACATATGTATAAAAAAGCGATTGCCAGCATGATAAACGGAAGTGCAGTCAAAAAGAGCTGCGGGGATACCAGCGGACGAAACATGTAAATAATTGGGAAAATAATCGCGATCGATGTAATCGGAAGTCCGTGGTAACATCTGGATTCTGATTTTTCCGGATGTAAATGTTTCAACTCTTCCAGCACATTAAAGTATGCCAGGCGGATGACTCCGCAGAGAACAAATACGATTTCTACAATAATTCCAAAAATACTGTTTAAACCAAGTGAGTAGGCGATGATCGCTGGAGTTACGCCAAAACAGATGGCATCACAGAGGGAATCGATCTGAATCCCGAAAATGATCTGTTCTTCCGTACGGTTTTTCATACTTCGTGCAACTTTTCCGTCAAAGGTATCGCAGGCGCCGGCCAGCGCAAGACACAGGATTGCAATGTCAAAATTTCCCGACAAAGCCTGTGTAATACCAAAGAGGGAAAGACCTACCCCCAGATATGTCAAAATAACTGAATAATTGTAAACTCCTATCATAAGAAACCTCTTTTCTGTAATTGTTTAAGATTCGTTTTCTTTTAGTGCCGGTTTTACGGTGAGATGGGTAATGATCGTAATGATACCACTCAGGATAACCAGCATATAGTAACTGATTCCTCGGCTTAAAAGCATTCCGGACAACGTAAGCGCCGTGCTGCCAAAAAGCGGAGCAAATATTTGCAGGAAAAGCCGCTCGCTGATTCCCATTCCTCCGGGAAGCGGAAGCATATCTACCGATACGGAGATCGCTGCCTGCAGTAAAACCATGGTAAGAAGGGATTGTTCATTCAGACCGAAACTTCTATATACAACATATGTGACGGCAAAAAGAAGTATTCTCTGAACAAACGTAATTACGGTGGTATTAAAGATCACAAGTTTATTTGCTTTCAAAAATACACTGGCTTTTCTGTATGTTTCCATGGAATTTTGTAAACGCTGCATGCGGTTGTTTTTGTCTTTCATAATATGAAGACGCTGCAGCAGTAAAAATCCCTTTGTGATGAGATAACTTGCCGTATTTGGTAAAAAGACAAGAAAACTCATAAATACAACGCAAAAAACATTTAATCCGAGGCCAAGATAAAGATAAAATTGTGCCTCCGAAGTCAATGTCTGTACAAGTGGTTGGCCAAATAAAGCAAGAGCCACACCGATGAATACGAGAACAAATTTGTATTCGATCGTGACAAGCATCAAAATGATCGATGCGGTTGGAATATCAATTTTCTGGCGCTGCATGTAAAAAATCTGAGCGGGCTGTCCACCGGTAGCGGACGGGGTAATACAGCTGAAAAAGAATCCGACAAAGGAATAGCGGATGCAGTTGATCAGCGGTGCTTTGATCTTTACAGCATGCAGCAGATATTTTATAATCACCGATTCGCCGCACACATAGCATACAACGAGCACGAGACCGATGAAAATAAAGTGAATCGGCACCTTGCAAAGGATCTCAACGATCGGCCCCAGATCCTGGTCGCGGAAAACGAGCCAGAACGTAAGGACGAGCAGAAGAACAAGGAAACCAATATTTAAAATGTTTTTCTTTTTTGAGCTCATGCATAACCTCCATTTTTCTTTCTTGAAAGTGACCGCAGCGAGGCATTTACTTTTTCAAAGAATCCTTTTACATAGAGGTAGGCATTGCTGCGTTTGTTCCATGCATAGAGGACTTCGGCAAGTAAAATACCGCCGATCGCATCAATCAGATAATGCTGCTTTGTTACCTGGGTCGAAACCACAACAAGCAAAGCAAAAATACAGGAGAAAATGCGGTACCAGCGGGGAACACGTTTGTTTCCGCGAATGCCGATAAAGCACATCCAGCTTACCAGGCAGTGGATGGAGGGAAACAGATTGGCTGGCTGGTCAATTGAATAAACCCAGCGCAGCAGGTGTTCGGCAAAACCGGAACCTACAATCTCAGGCCGCACATTGGTAGTAGGCAGTCCGAAGAAAAACAGGCCGCAGACGATGCGGGACATCATGTCCGTCGTGATATAGCGGTAAAATCCGTCCGGATCATCTTTATGAATGCGCGCAACCAAAATATAATTTATAACCCAAAAAAGGTAGCATCCTAAGTAAATGTATACCCACTCCGGGACCACAGGAACCATACGGTCAAGAGCTGACGTAAAGTCATAGTGATGCCAGTTTTTGCATATACTCATCGAACCGCTGTAGATCAACGTATTTAGTGTAAATGCGCTGATAAGAGGTACGATCGTATAAAGTGGGAGAATTTTTGCAATTTGTTTTTTCATGGGAATCTCCAATCCATTTTTAGTTGCATAAATTGCATATGTTTCTATTTTACTATAAAGCGGATAAATTTGCAATGAAATATTGCGAGAAGTCTTGTGTTGCGTTGTAATTTGTGATACAATAACGATGGTTTTGAACGAAAAATGAAAGGAGAACAGAAAATGGGAATATTTGATGTGCTTGTTGCAATAATACTGGGAATCGTGGAGGGAATTACCGAGTGGCTCCCTATCAGCAGCACAGGACATATGATTTTGGTCAATCAGTTTTTGACATTCAGTAATGAGGATTTTACCCAGATGTTTTTGGTCGTTGTCCAGCTTGGCGCAATCATGGCGGTCGTTCTGTTATTCTGGAAAAAGATTTTTCCCTTTAATTTCCAGTATAAGCAAAACAATAAACCATTTGTAAAGATGGACATCATGACATTGTGGTTTAAGATACTGGTGGCTACAATTCCGGCAGCCATTGTGGGCGTGTTGTTTGATGATGTGATCGATGAGATGTTTTACAATCAGATCGTCGTAGCGGGAGCTTTGATCATTTACGGTATTTTGTTTATCGTTGTAGAGCGTTGGAACAAAGGCAGACGGCCGATTATCACGAAAGTACACGATATTACATACCAGACCGCGATTATTATCGGAATCTTTCAGCTTTTGGCAGCGATTATTCCGGGAACATCCCGTTCCGGAGCAACGATTGTCGGAGCATTGATCATCGGCGTTTCCCGTGGTGCGGCAGCAGAGTTTACATTTTATCTTGCGATCCCGGTTATGTTTGGAGCAAGTTTGTTAAAAATTATAAAAAGCGTGATGCATGGACTTCAGTATGGTCCAATGGAAATTATTACACTGCTCGTTGGTATGATTGTTGCATTTATCGTATCCTTGTTTGTTATTCGTTTCTTGATGGATTACATCCGTAAGCACGACTTTACTGGTTTTGGCTGGTATCGTATCATATTGGGAATCGTGGTTATCGCTTATTTTGCAATCAGCGGTGCCGCAGTGCTGTGAGATTTCGGATTTATTACAAAAAATAAAAGGTCATGAAGTGATTGAACGCTCTTTCATGACCTTTTTTGCTGCCCGGATTTACGGCCGGTTTTGAAACATCACAGAAACGGAAGTCCCAGAAAATTCAGGATACCATTGTAAATGCCATAAGCAAACTGGTACTGCATCGTCGTAAGCAGGACAAAATCTTCATAATTTGTCAGATAGGCAAGCTCGACGAGGACGGAAGGCATCTGTGTCCGGCGCAGCACGTAGAGAGAGGGGCGGACATAGACCCCGTTGTCTTTTGTGCCGACCCGCCGTACAATCTGGCTTACGATATCTTCGGCAAGATAAAATGCCGGATTGTTTTGCGAATAGACATAGCATTCGGTGCCGTTGATCGCCGGATTTGTATTGGCATTTGTGTGAATGCTGATAAAATAATCCGCGCCCCACGTATTTGCCATATCCACACGCTCGCGCAGGCTGGAATTATTGTCATAGCCCAAAATCTCATCGGGGGTCTGCCGTGACGCAATTGCATCAAATCTTGGATCCGCATTCAATATATCTACCAGATAGGCTCCTACCAGATACGTGATATCCTGTTCTCTTACGCCAAAGGCTTCAGCACCCGCGTTGACTCCATAGGGATTGTGCCCCTGATCGACAAATATTTTAACTGCCATAAAATTTCTCCGTTTTTGATTATTTTATTCGGGGAAATGCGGGATTGTGAAGAATAAATAGCGAATAGATGGGAAATAGTATAAGAAAGACAGGAGGACGACATGGAAGATATTTTATATGTAAAAGCAGAGCAGAATGTGGCAGTCAAAAAGAAGGATCTGCAGATCAAAGATGTGGCGACATTGTACAGCAGCAATACCGCTATGGTGCAGAAACTGGAAAAGGAGCCGTTTTATACGCTTCCTGGAGACAGTAAAATTTTGACAATGTTTACGGTGACGAAAATATATGAGGCGGTTCATAAAGTGTATCCGAAAATTCAGATTGAAAATCTCGGCGAGACGGATTTTATCGTGGAATACGAGCCGCAAAAGAAAGAGAAAAAATGGCTGGAATGTCTGAAAACAATCGTGGTGGCGGCGATTGTGCTGATCGGTTCGGCATTTACGATTATGACATTTAATGAAGATGTCAATGTCGCCGGTGTATTTGACCGTATTTATCATATGATGACAGGGGAAGTCAAAGCCGGCGGAACCATTCTTGAAATTTCTTATGCGGTCGGGCTGCCGATCGGTATCCTCGTATTTTACAACCATTTTAAAAAGCGGGATATTAAAAATGATCCGACGCCGATCCAGGTGGAAATGCGGACGTATGAGGAGCAGATGAATAAGGCAATGATCAAGACGGCGGCAAGGGAGGGAAAAACCATTGACGTTAATTAATGCGATTTTTCTGTCCTTCATCGGTCTTGCCAGCGGATTTGTCGTGGCAGCCGGAATCTTTGCCTTTATCACGATGCTTGGCATCATTCCGCGACTTGCGCAGAGAACGGGAACGGCAGATCATATTTATGGTTATGAATGGATGATCATCCTGGGAGGAACGGCCGGAAATATTTTGAATTTATTTGTGACCCATTTACCGGTAGGAATGATAGGACTTCCGATATATGGATTGTTTTCCGGCATATTTGTGGGATGTCTTGCGATGGCGCTGGCGGAAAATCTCCGGGTTATCCCGGTTTTTGTGAGACGGATGCGGCTGAAGCAGGGACTTCCGGTTATCTTACTGGCGATGGCACTGGGAAAATGCATTGGAAGTATTTTACAATTCTTCTTTGAAGGAACATGACTTATTTTAGAAAGTGAGGAATCGAATCATGACGAAACAAAAAACAGACATCCGCGAGGTGCTGAATGAACAGGTGCCCGAAGAGCGGGACGAACTTTATAATGACTATGTGGATGAAAATACGCCGAAACTCAGCTGGTTTGCCAATCTGTGTAAGGCATTTTTGGTGGGCGGTCTGATCTGTACTTTGGGGCAGGTGCTCATCAACTGGTATGGCTCCATGGGGATGGACAAGGAGACAGCGGCATTGTACAATACGCTGACACTTATTTTATTGAGTGTTTTGCTTACCGGCTGGAACATTTATCCGAAAATTGCCAATTTTGCAGGAGCAGGAACACTGGTGCCCATTACCGGTTTTGCTAACAGCGTGGCAGCACCGGCGATTGAGTTTAAAAAAGAAGGAATGGTATTTGGACTCGGCTGCAAGATATTTACAATTGCGGGTCCCGTGATCTTGTACGGAGTTGTTACGAGCTGGCTTCTTGGGTTGATCTACTGGGGCGGCGGCTGGCTTGGCTGGTGGTAGAAGCCTTGCAATCTGCCGGGTACTATGATATACTGACAGATAGTGGAAGTGACGAATTTTTTGCTATAATAGGCGAAGAGATAAGGAGGCGGGAAATTTGGAACTTGCGACAAGAAAATTTGTAAGACCGGAACATTTGAACCATCATCAGACACTGTATGCCGGATATATTTCCGAGTGTATGACAGAGGCGGCTTTTATTGCGCTGGCGCGTACATTGGGGCATACCGATCATGTCGTGCTGGCGGCAATGAACGAGATCCGGATCACAAAGCCGACAAAAGCGGGAGAGATCATCGAGCTTTTCTGGGAAGTTTCCCATGTTGGTACGACAAGTGTAGAATTCACGATTGTCGGGAAAAGTATGCTGAATCAGGAAAACCGGTTTTCGGGAAAAATTGTTTTTGTGACAGTAGATGATGAGGGGAAAAAGACACCACATCATTTAAAATCATAGTCAGGGAGGAAAATTATGCAGATAGCAGAAGTAAAAGAAAGAGCAGAGAAGATCTGCGACAATATGGAGCAGGTGATCGTAGGAAAGAGGACGCAGATAAAATATGTTCTTGCTGCCTTTTTGGCAGGTGGCAATGTTTTATTGGAAGATGTGCCGGGAACCGGAAAAACGATGCTGTCAAAAAGTCTGGCAGCTTCTTTTGATATGGATTTTGGACGAATCCAGTTTACCCCGGATTTATTGCCATCGGATGTGACCGGGGTCAATTTTTTTGATCCGCAGAAAAATGCGTTTGAATTTCGAAAAGGCCCGGTATTTACCAATATTTTACTGGGAGACGAAATTAACCGTGCGACACCCCGTACGCAGTCGAGTCTGCTGGAATGTATGGAGGAGCACCAGGTAACGGTGGATGGCGAGACGATGCCGCTCAATGAGCCGTTTTTTGTCATTGCGACGCAAAACCCGGTGGAGATGGCAGGAACCTTTCCATTGCCGCAGGCGCAGCTGGACCGTTTTATGATTCAGTTATCACTTGGGTATCCGGAAGAGGAAGCAGAATTAGATTTATTGGAACGTTATGTGAAAAAAGGAAATACGCTGTCGAGTCTGCAGGCGGTATGTGATACGCAGACGCTGTTGGAGATGCGGCAGGCGTGTGAGCAGGTGACTGTACATAAAAGTATTTTGGAATATGCGAGAAATATCGCCAAACGAACCCGAGAGGAAAAGAAACTGGCATTGGGAGTCAGCACTCGTGGAGTGATCGCGTTAATCTCTATGGCACGTGCGTATGCGGCAGTGTGCGGAGAAGAATTTGTGACGCCGGACCGGATCAAAGAACTGGCACCGCTTGTTTATGCGCATCGTATTATCAGTGAAGATCCGTTTTTAACACAGCGTACGACAAAAGATGTGATGAGAGATTTGATCAAGGCAGTGGAAGTGCCGACGGAGGATGTTTTATAGGAATGGGCTCAGTAATTTTTGTAGCCGGCGTGACAATGGCGGTTCTGGTGCTCTGGGTCAATATCATTTCTCTAAGATTTGGAAAAACCTGGAAAGAAGGATTTGGGGTAGAACTTTCCTTTTCGCAGGAACAGGCAGCAGAGGGCGAGCCGATGTATCTGTTTGAGACGATCATTAATGATAAAAAACAGGCATTGCCGGCAGTCAGTGTAAAATTTAAGACTTCGCGTTATCTGAAATTTGCAGATGAGGCAGGGGGAATGGTTTCCGACTACTATTACCGCAATGACGTACTTAGTGTTCAAGGGTATGAAAAAGTGCGGCGCAGCTGTCGGTTTGTTTGCATGCGCCGAGGAGAATATGAGGTCAATGAGGCAGAACTGGTCGTGCAGGATCCGTTTTTGCTGCGCCAATACGTCGAAAAATCCGAGGTGTCGGCTAAATTGATCGTGTATCCGTCGTTTGTGTCAGCGCAGCGGCTGCTTCCGGTGTTTAACCGGAGCATCGGCGAGATGATGACAAAGCGGCCGGTATTTGAAGATCCTTTTGAATATGTAGGAGTCCGTGAGTATATGCCGGGAGATTCGATGAACCGGATTCATTGGAAAGTGTCTGCCAAACAGGGAAAATGGCAGGTAAAGACGAGTGCATACAAGGCAGGGAGCCCGGTTACGATTTTGGTAAATCTGGAATCGCCCGGCGTATTTGTCAATGAAACGGCGATGGAAGAGAGCATCCGTCTGGCATATTCGCTTGTCTGGCTGTTTGAGGAACGAGGCATCGCCACGACGCTGATCGCCAATGGGGAAACCGGATGCCACGTGGAAGGCTTGGGAAGAGCGCACCTTGGCAATGTGCGGAAAACACTTGCCTGCATTTCTTATAAAACCAATTGTAAGGAGGGGGCTGCGATGCTGAAAAAAGAGTGGGAAACCGGCGATGATGCGTCGTATCTTTTTGTTATCTCGGCAGCAGCGAAAGAAGAAATTCAGGAAGAAATCGAAAAAATTCGTGGACGCGGACGTGAAATGACATGGATTCTGCCGATTGCAGGCGGAGAAGATGAGAGCAGCAAAATTCATCCCGCTGTCCGAAAAGATTGTGTTTTATGGAAATGCTGACAGAGATTGGAAGGGGAGAAACATGGATAAAAAACATTTATATAATGTGCTTGTATTTTTGTACTATTATCTGATTGCTGCCTATGTAGCGGTGTACTACAGCTGTGCTTCCGGCGGGACGAAGAAAGGTCTTGTAATGTTTGGAATCTGCGCGCTGCTCGGCATTATCTGGATTGCCTATAAATGGAAACATAAGAGTGCCAAAGAAGAAGCGCAGAAAAATGAAAAAACTTGTCACAGTATCGTCCTTGTGGCGGCAATGGCATTTACCATCGCAATGGAAGTCATAATGCCGGAAAATGATTGGTATATCGAGCGCAATACGATGGTTTCCTGGATCTTGTGGTTTGGCCTGCTTTTGCTGGCATTTATTGTAAAAATGTATGCGGATTATTTTAATCAGAAATATCTGCTTTTGTACGCCAATCAGGCGGCTTCCCAGCAAATGATCGGCCGGTTTGAGAAAAATGTGAAACAAGCATTGCGTAAGAAACTGCTTGCATTTGGAATCTTTTTGATTGTTATGTTTACCATCGGTGTATCCATACAACAAGTTCCGTCAGAGGAAACGAAAGTGGAGCAGAAGGAGCAAAAAACACAGGGAAAAACGAAGAAAATCAAGGTAAAAGCAAATAGGACAGAGCCACCACAGCCATCTAAAAAGAAGGAAGAGAATAAATTAAAACTCCTTCTTTTGCAATTTTTACTGCGCGTAGTAACGGTACTTTTGCTGGTAATATTTGTCATAGCGGTTTTGCTTGTCCTTTACCTCGTGATACGAAAACTGCTTGGGACACGTCTGCCGAGATTTGAAAAGGTGGAGAACCAGACGTTACCCGAAGAAGTCGACGTGGATGTCTTTGAGCGTCTCGTGCCGAAGAAGAGAGAACAGACTGCGTGGGGCAAAGACAATAACAGCCGGATCCGCCGTGTGTTTGTAAAAACGGTAAGAAAGAAAGCCAAAGGAAACGTTTCCAAAACGTTGTCGGCGCGGGAGATGGCAGAAGAATATGAGATTGAAAATCCGTTGTTGGTTTCGCTGTACGAAAAGGCAAGATACAGCGGAAAACAGTGCAGTGACGAGGAGACTACGAGTGTAGAATAAGAGCGTGCTGATGCATGCTTTGTCATCAAACTGCGTTTGGTGACAAGATAACAAGGAAGCATGCTGATGCATGCGTAGGTCATCAAACTGCGTTTGGTGACAAAGTATAACATAAAAGTTATAAATGAATTTTGAAAAAGGGGTTGTCAAATTTGGAAGAATGTGTTATGGTAAAAAATGTAAGTATAATATGGCTGGGATAGATATGAATTAATTTCTTAACGATTACAATAGATGGAATCATTCGATTAAATATCCCCCAGATGTATTTGCAAAAATAGAAAAAACGAATGGAGGATATGTGATGAATCACAAAACAAGCAAACCAAAGAGGATGCGTTTATTGGCATTATTACTTGTGGCAAGTCTGATCATAAATTTGGCTTGTATCACAGATTATGCCAAAGCGAGTGGAAGGAAGAAAGCATATTCGGGAGATGACTACCGGATTGAACTGACAGAAAATTCTGTTTGGAATGAGGGGTGCACAGTCACTGCAGCTATTGAGAATGTTTCACAAAAACAAATTCGGAACTGGTCAGTAATTTTGACTTTAAAAAAGGGAAAGATTTCCAATGCATGGAATGTTGACGGTAAAGTAAATGGAAATAATGTCATATTGTCATCGAAAGAGTACAATATGGTTTTGGCTGAAAACGGAGGGACATCTTTTGGTTTTCAGATGCAGGGAGCCAATCTTTCAGATATAGAGAGTGCATACCTTGTTACGGAAACCGCTTCGATAACAAAAAATCTGTCATTTGACTATAGAGAAACGAGTAGCTGGCAAGGACATAAAATTGTTGAAGTAACTTTGACGAATACAGGAACTAAAACTATTAAAGACTGGTCTGTTGCTTTCCAGATGAATGGGAAAATTGACAATATATGGAATGCAAGAGTATTGTCCGGCGACGAGGGAATGTTTCAGATTAAAAACGCAGATTACAATGCAGTTATCGCGGCCGGAGCAAGTGTGACATTTGGTTTTCAGGTGTCTTATTCGTCGACAGCATTTTCTGGAATTAAAGATATCGTGCTTTTTGGCTCAGAGGAAAAAGAAACTTTGGAAACGGAGAAACCGACATCTGTTCCGACGGCAACTGCAATTTCAACTCCGACAAAAACACCGGAATCATTGCCGACAAAAACACCGGAACTTGTTCCTACCAGCACACCGAAGGAAAGTGATGCGCCGGCTGTTACATCCGTGCCAACTGTTACACCGAAAGTAGAGACGGAGGAAATGGAAGAAGGTGATGCCTGGTTTGTATCAGTAGAAAACAGAGACTGGAACATGGACATGATACATGCCAATGATCCGAAAGTAGAACAGGCGAAAAAAACACAACAACGCAAGATAAAAGTGACGATGCTGGATTCCGGAATTAATTATAGTTCTGAGGTGAACGTGGTAGAAAGGAAGAACTTTTTTGATAAAGAGACAAGCTGTCTGTATGAAGATGAGAGCGGGCATGGAACAGCAATTGCAGAAATTCTTGCATCTGATCCGAAAAGAGCAGCTCAAAAGTTTACAAATGATATTACAATAGATGGAGCTTCGTATACATATTATGACAATACAGATACCGAAGAACCGGAAGAAGAGCAGGAAGAGACTTTGGAAGAAGGAGAAACCACACTTTTTGACCTTCTTGACAGTGGTTATGAGTGGACAGAAGGTGTGAATCCGAATATTGAACTTTATTCCGGAAAAATTTTGGATGAAAACAATGAAACGACAGTTGATTTGCTTGTTGAAGGGATTAATTGGGCAATTCAAAATCAATCTGATATTTTATGTCTCAGTCTAGGAATGCAAAAAGGCTCTGATAAACTTCATGGAGCGATAAAGAGGGCAAAAAGAGCCGGAATGCTGATTATTTCTGCTGTTGGGGAAGATAAGCAGGCAGATTATCCGGCAGCGTATCCGGAAGTATTGTCGGTCGGTATGACGGACAGTATGGGAAAATATGTAAGTGCACCGGCGGAAGTTGCGGCACCCGGACAAGATGTAATCTCCCGTGGAGTATTTGACAGTATGCAGATTTTTAGTGGAAGCAGTTTTGCAGTACCACATGTAGCTGGGCTGGCAAGTATTCTCTGGCAGAATCATCCGGATAAGAGTGCAGATTTTATTCGTGGATGGATTGATGTAACGTGCAACAAAACTTCTGACATGGAAAATTGTGAATATGGGTTAGCGGATTGTCTGTATGCTCTCGAATCTTATGAGACATATAACAATGAAGTGAAAGCAAATCCACAGATTCTTAAGAAAATAGAGAAAAATATTGCAGCCGAGAAAGTTATGGCGGCAGTAGATGAAATCGACAATGAAGCTGAGGTTCCGGTAGAGGAAGAAATGCAGAAATTGCATGGAAACTGGGATAAAGAGGAACATAAGAAGTTTGTAAGTGGGAAATTTGCAAAGAAAATTGTAAAAATTCAAAAGTATATAGATATTATAAAACAGGGTATCTATTTTGTCGACGATGAAAAAAAGAATCCAGACTGTTATGGCATGCACAAGCATCCGTGGTTTCATGGATACATAGAAGGTGATGTCACAATAAATGGGAAAGACGCAAAAAAGGCATCTAACTATATGGCAAGTGTTCGAGGGCTTGTTGAGATGGCAGATTATATGCGTAAATATGGAGAGGTTAAAAAATTAGAAGCACCTGTAAGTACCACATCGGTTGTTTTTGCCCTAACCGGAATTAATGCTGCCTTTGAAAAAGCTGGAAAAATCGGCAGTCAGACATGGAAAGAAATTAATGCAAACTGTGCCAAAGTAAACGGGAAAGTTCCAAAAGATTGCCGAAGTCTCTTGATCTATGGTATGGCGATGCATACTTTGACAGATACTTTTTCGCACAGTAGTTATGTTGTAAAGAAAACAAAAGATAAAAAAACAAAGAAAAAAAGATATGAGTGGGTAAGGTTAACACATGCAAATAGTGCTTCAAAAGATTATGCAGATAAAACAGATAATCATCCGCTTCGTTTTGATGCAGCAAAAGCCGCTGCTCATAAGGCGTTAAAACGTATTCTTGTGGATCCCAAGGAGGGATTAACAGGTTATACAGATATTAATAAAACGGCAGATTTATATGCTTCTACAAAAGAGTTTAGTAAATTAAAAAAGATGATAAAGATATATAATGGTGAAAAGCAGTCAACGGATTCATTCAAACTACGGTATACAAAAGATGCTTTTTCTTTGGGCAGATTTTCCCAGTATTATCAGGCAGATAAAGAGATTACACATCACAGTTCTACAGACCTTGAAAAGTACATCGATATTGTGGATATGCAGCACTTGAAAAAAACGAAAGATGGTGTAAAAGTACTTCAATTGAAAACAGATAAGTCACAAAAACTTAAAGTATATTGTGGGGCTACTTTGGAATATACAACTCAGAATGAATCACAAAATCCTATTATGTTGTTTATTAACAAAGAACAAAATTATACGGTAAAGGATGAACAGGATCGTGTGCTTTATACTATTAAAAATGGTGAAATATACGATACCTTATCTCGAAAATTAGATATATATCAGGATACAACAGAGGATGTGCCGGATTCGGAAGAAGAGGACGAGATAAATATCCTGTGTGAAATCGATGATGTATGTCCTTCCAAAGAATGTGTTTTAGAGGGGAAAATCGTTGAGTTTTCAGAACGTTCTTATAGTATCGGTTCTTTCGATGATATGCCAGGACTTTCAGATGTAACGGTAAGTCTGACCTCACGAAAAAATGGAAAAACGTTTACTGTAATAACGGATGAAAATGGAAAGTATAAAATCCAGCTTCCAAAAGGCATGTACGATGTTTTTGTCCAAAAAGATGCTACTTATACTGTAGAAAAACAATATCTCAAATTAATGCAAGATAAAGTGATTAATAAAACCCTCATGTTGATGAGTGAGGATTGGATGGATGAAGGTATTGTTGACGGATATGTTTATACTACAGCAGGAAAAGCGTTGGTTAATGCGAAAGTGGAAGTATATAGTGGAGTCGATTACACGGAAGCAGATGAGCCGGAAATGATTTTGTATACTGACTCAAAAGGTTATTTCAATACGGATTTCATGTTTTCAGGAGGATATACTTTTGTAATCAGTAAAGAAGGTTACAAAAAGCAAAGTGTATATCAACCAGTGATTGGTTATGTGCAGAGTACAATCAAACGAATAAAAATGCGGAGGGAAAATAATGGCTAAGCAAGGAAGGATCTTTGCGGTAATTGTTCTTGCCTTGTTAATTCCGGTGCTTTTAAAAGCACCGGAAAGCGAGGCGAAAGTATACCGGGGAAAATATGCAAATAATACACAATGGAGTTATAATACAAAAACAAAAACAGTTACCATTGAATGTCGAGGAGAATTACCGGATGATTACAATGGCAGTGCGGGATGGGGGGACTATTACCTAAAAGCAAAAAAAATCATATTCAAAAAGGGAATCACGTCCTTAGGGGCGGGTGCTTTTTATAACTTTCAAAAGTTGGAAGAGGTAGTTCTGCCGGAAGGATTAAAAACGATAAAGGATTCTGCTTTTTTTACATGTATTAGATTAAAAAAAATAAATGTCCCCACATCGCTAAGAACGATTGGAGCAAGTGCTTTTTCAGAAACAGAGTTTAATGTTTTTTCACTAGAGCGAGTAAAAAAAATAGGAAATATGTGTTTTTCGGGTTCAAAGATAAAAGAGGTATATCTTTCAAAAGATTGCAGGACCAGCTCTCTTGTTTTTTGGGGAAGTGACAATCTAAAAAAAGTAACTATCGAAAAAGGTGTGAAAAAAATAAGTTATGGGATGTTTTGTGATACAGCATTAAAAACAATTGATATTCCGGGAAGCGTTTCTCAAATAGGAGAGGATGCATTTTCTGATTGTAAAAAACTACAAAAAGCGACCCTTCATGAAGGAGTAAAAAAGATCAGTAAAGATGCATTTAGCAACACAGCACTGGAAGAAATCACCATCCCAAGTACAGTGACAGAATTAGGCAAAAATGCTTTCCGCTGGGAATCTACAGAAAAGTCATCCTTGAAAAAAGTAGTGATCCGCTCCAAGAATATCAAAAAATGGGGGACGATGGTATTTGGAGCGACGAGAGATGACCTTGTGATTTATGTTCCGCAAAGCAAAAAAGCAGAATACGAAAAAATACTGCGGAGTACAAATGGATTGGATTTTCATGCGAAAATTGTGGGCAAGAACTGGTAAGGTCAGGAGGGAAAACAATGGCTAAGCGAGGAAGAATTTTTGCGGTAATCTTTCTTGCCTTACTGATTCCGATGCTTTTAAAAGCACCGGAAAGTGAGGCGAAAGTATACCGTGGAAAATGTAAGAGTAATTTAACGTGGAGTTACGATAGTAAAACGAAAACTATGGTTATTGATTGTAAAGGGGACATGCCTGATGACGAGCAGTTTTATGGTTTAGATATGGGATGGAAGGAATATTATTTGAAGACTAAAAAAGTGATATTCAAAAAAGGAATTAGTTCTATTGGAGTAGGTACTTTTAATAATTTCCAGAACTTAGAAGAAATAGTATTGCCAGAAGGGGTAAGAACTATAAAATATGCTGCTTTTTGGGATTGTAATTCTTTAAATAAAATTAATATCCCATTGTCTTTAAGGGAAATAGAAAAAATTGCTTTTGATAGTAGTGGTTTAACTAAGTTTTCATTAAAGAATATAAAAAAAGTCGGAAGCTACAGTTTTATGCGTTCTGATTTAGTGAAAATTTCAATTCCTGCGAATTGCAAAATAGGATCTTTTGCGTTTTGGGATTGCAAAAATCTCAAAAAAGCAACTATCGAAAAAGGTGTAAAAAAAATAAGTGATGGTATGTTTTGTGCAACTGTTTTAAAGAATATCACCATTCCTGGAAGTGTAACGAAGATTGGAGAAGATGCCTTTTCCTACTGCCAGAATCTCAAAAAAGCGACCCTTCATGAAGGAGTAAAAAAGATCAGTAAAGATGCATTTAGCAACACAGCACTGGAAGAAATTACCATCCCAAGTACGGTGACAGAATTAGGCAAAAATGCTTTCCGCTGGGAATCTACGGAAAAGTCATCGTTGAAAAAAGTAGTTATCCGTTCCAAGAATATCAAAAAATGGGGAACGATGGTATTTGGAGCGACTAGAGATGACCTTGTGATTTACGTTCCGCAAAGTAAAAAGGCAGAATACGAAAAAATACTGCGGAGTTCAAATGGATTGGATTTTCATGCGAAAATCGTGGGAAAGAAATGGTAAAAAATGGTTGTTTCAAAGAGGCTTTATGGATAGAAAAAGGACTGCTTACTTGACATAAGCAGTCCTAAAATTTCTTAGTATTTCATATTTTTCAAAATATCACAGAAATCAAAAGTAGCAAAATAATCTTTTGGAGTTTCTGCGCGACGGATCATCTGGACACTTCCGTCTTCTTTTAATAACAATTCCGCAGATTTGAGTTTACCGTTGTAGTTATAACCCATTGCGTAGCCGTGAGCACCCGTATCATGGATGACAAGGTAATCGCCGATGTCAACTTTTGGAAGCATACGGTCTACGGCAAATTTGTCATTATTTTCACAAAGCGAACCGGTTACATCGTATTTGTGGTCGCATGGCTCATTTTCTTTGCCAAGTACCGTGATATGATGATAAGCACCGTAAATAGCTGGACGCATCAGATCGCAGGCACAGGTGTTAAGTCCTACATATTCTTTGTAGATATGTTTCTGGTGGATGCACTTGGTTACGAGATTTCCGTAAGGTCCAAGCATGAAACGTCCGAGTTCCGTGAAAATTTTCACATCGCCAAGTCCGGCAGGAACTAAGATCTTTTCAAACTGTTTGCGGACACCTTCGCCGATCACTTTGATATCGTTTGGTGCTTTGTCAGGAGTGTAAGGGATTCCTACACCGCCGGAAAGATTGATAAACTGGATATCTGCTCCGGTCTTTTCCTTCAATTCGACAGCGAGTTCGAAAAGAATGCCGGCAAGTGTCGGATAATAGTCATTGGATACGGTGTTGCTTGCGATAAAAGCATGGATTCCAAAATGCTTTGCTCCAAGCTTCATCAGTTTTTTGTATCCCTCGATAAGCTGTTCTTTGGTAAATCCGTATTTGGCATCGCCGGGGTTGTCCATGATATCGGTACCAAGTTCAAATACACCGCCCGGATTGTAGCGGCAGCAGATGGTTTCCGGAATGCCTACACCCTCTGCAAGATAGTCAATATGTGTAAAATCATCAAGGTTGATATAAGCACCAAGCTCGCTTGCTTTTTTGTATTCTTCCATCGGTGTTACATTCGATGAAAACATAATATCATCTTTTTTGAAGTCCAATGCTTCGGAAAGCATAAGTTCTGTCAAAGAAGAGCAGTCCACGCCGCAGCCTTCTTCCTGCAAGATTTTCAAAATAAATGGGTTTGGGGTAGCTTTTACAGCAAAATATTCACGATAGCCTTTGTTCCAGGAAAATGCTTCCTTCAATGCTCTGGCATTTTCGCGGATGGCTTTTTCATCATAGATATGGAATGGAGTAGGATAGGTTTTTTCGATTTCCTTTACTTGTTCCAATGTTACGATCGGTTTCTTCATTTTTACAAATCCTCCTTATAATGTATGACACTAAAAATAAGTATAATAATTTTTTGCGTTTCTGTCAATGTAGGAATCGGAAATCGGTCTTATTGAAATGTTTTATCACCTATAGGCGCGTAAAAAATTATAAGCCAACGGTTGAAAAAAACGGTTGAAAAAAAACGGTTGTTCGATTATAATGTAATTTTGAAATAGTATAACTATTGAGGATCAAAGCAAGAAAGGATGTAGCAGATGGATAAGTACGATGGAAGCCAGATTGTCATATTGGAGGGATTGGAAGCGGTCAGAAAGCGGCCGGGTATGTATATTGGAAGTACCGGAACGCGGGGACTGCATCATTTGATATGGGAAATATTGGATAATGGAATTGATGAGCATCTGGCAGGGTACTGTACGCAGCTGGGGATTACCTTGACGCGAGATGGCGGTGTCGTGATCGAAGACAATGGACGAGGAGTTCCGGTGGATATCCATCCGACAAAGAAAATTCCGACCGTGCGCGTGGTTTACACCATTTTGCATGCCGGAGGAAAATTTAACAACAGTGTCTATAAAGTGTCCGGAGGACTGCATGGTGTCGGAGCTTCGGTTGTCAATGCCCTTTCAAAGAGCATGATCGTGGAAGTGAAAAAAGACGGAAAAATTTACCGCGATGAATATAAAGATGGCGGGAAACCGGTTGTGAAACTGGAAAATGGTCTGCTTCCGGTTGTAGGAAAATGTGCCAAAAGCGATACCGGAACCAAAGTGACCTTTTATCCGGATGATACCATTTTTGAGACGGTTGAGTTTAAGCCGGAGACAATTAAGAAGAAATTAAAAGAAATTGCTTATTTGAATAAAAATCTCAAAATCGTATTTAAGGACGAGCATACCGGAGAGACAATGACGTTTTTGGAAGAATATGGAATCCAAAGTTATGTCGCGTATATTAACCGCGACGCGACGCTTTTGCACAAGGATGTTATTTATGTCGAAGGAACCAGCGGAGATATTGAAGTGGAAGTGGCGTTCCAATACACCGATTCGTTCAGCGAACAGATCAATTCGTATTGTAACCGAATCAACGTGACAGATGGCGGTACTCTTGTGACGGGATTTAAAATGGCACTTACCCGCGTTATGAATCAGTACGCGAGAGAACTTGGTTATCTGAAAAATAATGAAGAGAATTACGATGGAAAAGACATCCGAAATGGTTTGGTGGCGATCGTATCCATCAAGCACCCGGATCCGCAGTTTGAGAGCCAGACAAAAAATAAATTGGGAAATACTGATGCGAAGACGGCAGTGGACGAAGTGTTCAGCCAGGAAGTGCAGCGTTATTTTGATAAAAATGTAGAAGTGTTAAAGAGTATATTGGATAATGTAAGAAAATCTTACAAGGCGCGTACGGCAAGTGATAAAGCGCGACGCTCTGTATTGAAAGAATTGATGAACGTAGATACGAAGAGCAAACTTGCCGCCTGCACGTCTAAGAAAGCAGAAGAATGTGAGATTTACATTGTCGAGGGAGATTCTGCCGGCGGTACGGTAAAGACGGCGAGAAACCGAAGAACACAGGCTGTGCTTCCATTGCGAGGAAAAATTCTGAATGTGGAAAAAGCACCTCTTGAAAAAATCTTGTTGAATAATGAGATCAAATCAATGATCGCATCCTTTGGCTGCGGGATCGGAGACGATTTTGACATCAAAAAACTGCGCTACGATAAGATTATCATTTTGACAGATGCCGATGTCGATGGCGCGCATATCAGTACGCTGCTTCTGACATTTTTCTATCGTTTTATGCCGGAACTGATCTATCAGGGAAAGGTGTACCGCGGACTTCCGCCATTGTATAAGGTGGATTACGAAGATACCGAAAAGCGCAAAAAAGTGAAAAAGAGCGAATATTTATTCAATGACTTTGAGCTGGAAAAATTTAGAAAAACCGGTAAAAAGATCAATGCTCTCCAGCGTTACAAAGGTCTGGGGGAGATGGACGACAAGCAGTTGTGGGAGACGACATTGGATCCTGACAGCCGTATATTGGCGCAGATTTCCATCAGTGATACGGTGGAAGCCGACGAAGTGACGGACATTCTCATGGGAAGCAATGTTCCGCCGAGACGACAGTTTATTATGGAAGAAGCAAAAAGTGCCAATGTGGACATTTAAGGACTTGGAGGAAAGAGCATGAGCCAGGATAATATTATACAATTGGATTTTTCGGAAGAAATGAAGACTTCTTACCGTGATTATGCGGTGAGTGTTATACGTGCGCGTGCCCTGCCGGATGTGCGGGATGGTTTGAAACCGGTACAGCGCAGAATTTTATATGCGATGAAAGAACTGGGATTGTCGCCGGACAAGCCACATCGAAAAAGTGCCCGTATCGTCGGTGATACGATGGGTAAATATCATCCACATGGAGATAGTTCGATCTATGATGCCCTTGTGCATATGACTGAAGAGTATTCCTTAAATCTTCCGCTGGTTGACGGACATGGAAACTTCGGCTCCATCGATGGAGATGGGGCAGCAGCCATGCGATATACAGAAGCGCGTTTGTCACCGGCAGCGATGACGATGCTTGATAATCTCGAAAAAGGACTGGTTGAGTTTGACCCGAACTTTGATGAAAGTGAAAAAGAGCCGCAGGTTCTTCCGGCCATGGTACCAAACCTTTTGATCAATGGAACGACCGGAATTGCCGTCGGTATGGCAACCAATATTCCGACACACAATCCGGGAGAAGTGATTGATGCCGTAATTGCGTGTATGGACCGCCCGGGAATTTCCACGCAGAAATTGATGGATTATATTCCGGGACCGGATTTCCCGACAGGAGGAATCATTACCAATGCCAGCGAACTGGCAAACATATACGAAACCGGAGAAGGAAAGATCAAAGTGCGTGCCAAGACTGTCATAGAAAAAGGAGACAATGGCCGTACAAACATCGTGATCACCGAGATTCCGTATACTGTTTCCGGCAATAAGACGAAACTTGTGGAGAGTATCTCCGGTCTGATGAAAGACAAAGTGTTTGATGAAATTTATGATGTGCAGGATGTCTCGTCTAAAGAGGGAATCCGCATCGTCATTGAGGTGAAAAAAGACCGCGATGTGCAGAATCTGTTAAATGGTTTGTACAAGAAAACGCAGATGGAAGACACGTATGGAGTAAATCTGCTGGCGATCCGCGATGGGGAGCCACATACGTTTAACCTGAAAAGTATGATTGAAGAGTTTATACTGTTTCAGGAAGACTTGTACACTAAAGAATATAAGTTTTTGTGCGCAAAGGCAAAAAAACGTCTGGAAGTCGTAGCCGGACTGATGAAAGCGACCGATGTCATTGATCTTATCATTGAGATCCTTCGTGGAAGTTCTTCGGTGAAACAGGCAAAAAGCTGTTTGATCGAGGGAAAGACCGAAGGAATCCGTTTCAAGACAGAAGGGGCCGAAGAACAGGCAAAGACGCTTTTGTTTACGGAAATTCAGGCGGACGCGATTCTTTCCATGCAGTTGAGCAAGTTGATCGGACTTGAGATTTTGAAGCTGCACGAGGAAAATGAAACGCTTCTTAAAAATATTGAAGAATATGAAAAAATCCTTTCCGATACGAAAGAATTGTACAAAGTAATAAAGACAAGACTTCGCAGCTACAAAAAAATGTTTGCGAGAGAGCGACGCACGGAACTTACCGATGATGTGGCAAAGGCTTATGTCGAAGAAGTGAAAGTAGAAGATGTGTGCATCTGTCTCGATCGTTTTGGGTATGCAAAATGTCTGGATGCGGCCGCATTTGGGCGTGCCAGCGAGGATGCCAAGAAAGAATTTGCACAAGTCGTTATGATGAAAAGTACCGACAAATTGTGCTTGTTTACCAATAAAGGAAATATGCATCAGATCAAATGCGACAAGATCCCGCGCTGCAAGATGCGTGATAAGGGAACATTGGTTCACAATCTGTGCAAAATGACAAACGACGAAGATGCTCTTTTGTATATCAGTTTTGAGCAGTTATTTGAATCCATGCTTTTCTTCTCGACGAAGAGTGGTTTTGTGAAACTGGTTTCCGGGGCGGAATTCGAGACCAATCGTCTGCAGGTGGCGGCGACAAAGCTGGATGAAGACGATGAAGTCAGCGGTGTGACGGCATTATCGGCAGCAGATATCCTGGCTGGCGGAAAGAAAGTAATTCTTTTGACGAAAAAAGGACTGTCGCTGGGATTCCCATTGGAAGAAGTGAGCGAATTTAAGAAGACAAGCCGTGGAGTCAAAGGAATTGCGCTGGAAAAAGAGGATACGGTAGTGCATTCTACGATTGTAGACCTTGCGCAGGAAACGTTTGAATACGACGGAAAAACGTTGGATGCCAAGCATGTAAGAAACCGCAAACGTGCGGCAAAAGGACAGAAAGCAAATTTGGAATGGAAAGGATGATCATCAGATGTTAAATCAGTTCTCTAGAACGCAGCTGCTTCTCGGGGAAGAAGCAATGGAAAAACTGAAAAACAGCCGGGTTGCCGTATTTGGTATCGGAGGTGTCGGAGGCTATGTCTGTGAGGCACTGGTGCGGAGCGGTGTCGGCGCTTTTGACTTGATTGACGATGATAAGGTGTGTCTCACCAATCTGAACCGCCAGATTATCGCGACGAGAAAAACGGTAGGAAAATATAAAACCGAAGTGATGAAAGAGCGTATGCTTGATATCAATCCGGATGTCGATGTGCGGATTCATAACTGTTTCTTTCTGCCGGAAAATTCCGATGATTTTCCATTTGAAGAATACGATTACATCGTGGATGCAGTGGACACTGTGACGGCAAAGATTGAATTGATCATGAAAGCAAAAGAAAAGAATGTACCGATCATGAGCAGCATGGGAGCCGGAAATAAATTGGATGCCAGCCGTTTTCAGGTGGCAGATATTTACAAGACAAAAGTTTGTCCGCTGGCGAAGGTGATGCGCCGTGAATTGAAAAAACGCCGGGTGAAAAAATTGAAAGTGGTTTATTCGGACGAACTTCCAACGAGACCGATTGAAGATATGAGCATCAGCTGCCGGACGCACTGCATTTGTCCGCCGGGGGCCAAACATAAATGCACCGAGCGGCGTGACATCCCGGGAAGTGTTGCCTTTGTGCCATCGGTAGCAGGACTTATCATCGCCGGAGAAGTCGTGAAAGACTTATGTACAATTTAGCATTGTGAAATCGAAGAAAATTGTGTATAATAGGAAACAGATAGAACGTTTTCGTGGTACCAGCAGGAGAATGTGAGGAACGGAGGAAGGATATGATCGACAATAAAAAGGTTCTTGCGATTATCCCTGCCCGCGGGGGAAGCAAGGGGATTCCGAGAAAAAATGTAAAAGCGATATCAGGAAAGCCGATGATCCAATATACGATTGAAGCGGCGAAAGACTGCGAATATATTGATAAAGTGATTGTTTCTACCGAAGACGAGGAAATCGCGGATATTTCCATGCGTGCAGGAGCGATCGTTCCTTTTTCGCGCCCGGAAGAATTAGCTACAGATGAGGCCAAGATAATCGATGTCGTTATGCATGCAGTCGAATTTTATGAGCGCAAAGCGGAACATTTTGACATTATTGTCCTTCTTCAACCGACAAGTCCTCTGCGAAATGCGGAAGACGTGACAAAGGCTTTGGAATACTTTATCCGAAAAGAGCAGAAATCGCTGGTAAGTGTCTCGGAAGCATCGGAGTCACCGATTCTTATGCGTTCCTTTAACAAAGAAAATGAATTGGAAAAAATTGTATCTGAAGACAGCGATGTGCGCCGTCAGGACATGAAGAAATATTACCGTGTCAATGGGGCGATTTACATAAACAAAGCATCGGAATTAAATCCACAGACCAGCTTCAATGACAATCAGATGGGGTATGTGCTTACGAAAGAGCATGGGATTGATGTCGATGAGCCACAGGATCTGGTCGTGGCGGAATACTATCTGTCACAGGCATGCGACGGAGAATTTTTGTCTTTTATTGTTTACTAATTCGCGGGGAGTGCCGATATATAATGTAAGAATTATCGCAGTGAAAGGGGAGAAAAAGGATGCAGAACGGAAAATCAAAAAAGAAATATTATGGGATCGTGGGGGCAGTGACGTTCGCTGCTCTTTTTTCCATTTTTATAAAGGAAGCACCAAGCGAAGCCAAAAAGAAAATTCAGCCGAAAAAGATCACGGCAGAGGCTTCGGTTCAAATGACAAAAGGGGAGAAAGAAACACTTTCTTATCAGGTAAAACCGAAGAAAACGACAAATAAGAAAGTGACATTTTCGTCTTCCAATAAGAAAATCGTTACCGTCAGTAAAACGGGTGCTCTTCAGGCAAAAAGTGAAGGAACCGCGACGATTACGATTCGTTCGAAGGCAAAAAAACAGATTAAAAAGAAAGTAAAAATAAGTGTGGCGGCACCAAAGAAGATTCAAAGGACACTTCCGGTTGCAGTACCGAAAACAACGCAGCCGCAAACAGCGGTGCAGACGGCATTGGACGAATTGGAAATGAGTGCCTTGTCTGCCAACACTTCAATCACAAAGATTACATTGGACCGCACGTATATTGAGCTGGCAGCTGGCGAGAGTGACCAGCTGGTAGCGACAGTATTTCCGGTAACTTCCACAGAAAAATTGACATGGAACTGTGATTTCTTTGGCGGTATCAATGTCTATCAGGATGGACGTATATTTATCACCGAAGATACGCCGGTTGGTACGACCGCGACGATTACGGTTTTTTCCGGAAAAGTATCCGCAACCTGTCAGATTGTTGTAGTTCAGGGACCATGTGAGCATGTCTGGGGAAACTGGGCGATTGTAGAAAATCCGGAATGTACGAAAGAGGGACTACGCCGTTCAATCTGTACAAAATGTTCGAAAGTGCGGGAAGAGCCTGTGGCAGCGACCGGACACAGCTGGCTTAGCAGAACGGTAACCGATGCGACCTGCGATGCCGTGGGTGAGCGTGAAGATACCTGTCAGAACTGTGGCGAGAAAAAGAGAGAAGTGATTCCGGCAAAAGGACATGACTGGGCTCCCAATGGTACGATCAAGACTGAGCCGACTTGTACAAAAGCCGGTGAAATGGAATATGTTTGTAACGTCTGCAAAAAGACAAAGACAGAGCCAATCCCGGCAAATGGCCATTCATGGGATCTCGGCGAGATTACAAAAAGTCCGACTTGTACGGCAGCGGGCGTGAGAACTTATCATTGTACGGTAGATGGATGTGCCGGTACGAAGAAGGAAACCATCGAGGCAACCGGTCATACATGGACATACGGTGAAATTACCGAAGAACCGGGATGTACGACGAGAGGAAAACGACTTTCTACCTGCCTTACCTGCGGTGCAAACAGCACGGTAACACTGGATGCGCTCGGACACACTTGGGATGCGGGCGTGGTGTCAAAAGAACCGACTTGTACGATCAGTGGTGTACGTGTTTATACTTGTCAGGTCTGCGGAGGTACGAAAAAAGAAAATATCGCACCGCTTGGACATGATCTGGGCGACTACGTGACAGATAAAGAAGCAACTTGTGAAGAATCCGGAAAACAGTCAAAACATTGTAAACGAACGGGGTGTACGTATCAGACAGACATTCGCACGATCAAAGCATTGGGCCATGACTGGGATGCCGGTGTGGTGACAAAGAATCCGGATTGTTACAATAATGGAACTTTAACACAAACATGTAAACGGAAGGGCTGCACAATGCACAATCATAGAACAGTTCCCATTCCGAAGTTAGAACATCAGTTTGAAAACGTGGTTCTTCGTGAGCCGACATGTACGACAAATGGAAAACGATGTGATAAGTGTAAACTTTGTGATACAACAAAAAATGAAGTGATGATTCCGGCAACCGGCCACAATTGGAAAAAAGTGGATGCGGATACGGTGGAACCGACGTGTACCAAGGACGGTTCGGCACATTATCAATGTATCAATACGTATACGAAAGATGGAAAGACATTGACATGTGGTGTCGACAAGATTGAAATCCTGGATGCGACCGGCCACAATTACAGCAGCACGTATACTATTGACAAAAAGCCGGGCTGTGTGACAAAAGGAGTACAGACAAAGCATTGTACAAATACTTATAAAAATGCCGCAGGAACTGTGGTGACATGTACAAGTACAACCGATGCCCAGAGCATTGCACCGACAGGCCATACCTTTGGCGGCTGGAAGCAGACTCTTGCACCAAGCCACGGAATTTCCGGACTGGAGCAGAGAACGTGTTCAGTTTGCAAGGAGGTGCAGGAAAGAACCGTCAATAGCGGACACAGTTATACGGCAGACGGAAAATGTAATTCTTGTAGCAAGAGTTTCACATTTGTGAAGACGACAGCAAAAGATTGGGATTACGTGACAGACGATACGGCGAAAACCATTCTTTTGAAAAAATACACCGGTACCAATACGGCGATAAAAATTCCGGCGAAAATGGATGCTACGGTCAGCGGAGTTACTTCTTCTTATCAGGTAGTATTTGCCGGCCATTATGAGGACCGCGCCAAAGCCGGAGTATTTGCTTCCAATAAAAAAGTGCAGATTCAGGCGGTTACTTTCGAAAACGGAGTGCAGATCGACAACATGGATTATATGTTCTCGGGTTGTGAAGCCTTGGAATTGGCAGCCAATATTCCTTCGACGGTAACGAGCATGCTTGGAACGTTTAAGAATTGCACCAGTCTTTGCACCGTTTCCACACTCCCGGCAAATGTGAAAAATCTTTCCAATACCTTTGAAGGGTGTGAAAGCATGGAGACAGCTCCAGTGATTCCGGATGATGTAACAAGTTTGTATGCGACCTTTAAGAAATGCAGCAGCCTTTCAGCAGCACCGACACTTCCGTCCAAACTTACCAATATGGACTGGACATTCAGTGGCTGTGCGAGCATTACGGCGGCACCGGCACTTCCGGATACGGTCACATCAATGACCAATACGTTTGAGGGATGTAAAAATCTCCTTGAGATTCCGGCAAACATTCCGGAGGGGGTGAAGAAACTCACAATGACATTTTATGACTGTGATGCGTTGGAAATGATCCCGGCTCTCCCGGATACGATCGAAGAGATGGAATATACATTTAAAAACTGCGATAATCTGAGCTATGCAGCTAAACTTCCGAAGAGTCTCATACGAAGTGTGGGAGTGTTCGACGGCTGCGACAAATATGAAGCATAAAACCAGCGAAAAAAACGGATTATCGGAACGGTAGAAAAAAGGGAAGCGGCACCGGCGAGAATTATTCTCAGGTGCTGCTTCCCTTTTTCTGGTTACAACCACATTGTAATTCTAAACTTTTACACACAAGAGTGGGTTTTGCAATCCAAGATCACAAGAAACTCTTTCATCTATAAAAATTAGTCATTAAATTCGATTATAACTTTGTTACGTTTGCTGCCTGTGGACCTTTTTCTCCGTTGACAACTTCAAATTCGACTTCGTCGCCTTCGTCTAATACTTTGAAACCGTCCATCTGTAAAGCAGAAAAGTGAACAAATACGTCGTTTCCTTCCTCATCAGAGATGAAACCAAATCCTTTTTTAGCATTAAACCATTTAACTGTACCTTTCATGTTTTTTGCCTCCTAAAACTATAAATAATTGATACTCCCTTACAATAACACATCTAGGTATAAAAGTCAAAGAAAAGTTGTAGCAATTTTGCTGCGTTTTATTATCATAAATATGCCCCTTATTTTCCTGCTTCGGGACCGCTTGCGCTTAGAGAACGCTCGCAGCGGTGCATGAGGACAAAAAACGTTCTCTAAGCACCGGCGGCGTCCTAAATCCCTCGTTGGGAAAACAAGGGGCACATTATAGCATTAAGACCATAGCAAAAAATAAGGGGGAGGGGAAAGGCTGATCACACGGGGTGTATGGTTCCAAAGAGGAAACCACCGTTTAAGGTCAAAAGAATTGTTATGGTCGTATGGTCTCAAAGAGGAAACCGCTGTTTAAGGTCAAAAGAATTGTTATGGTCGTATGGTCCCAAAGAGGAAACCACTGTTTAAGGTCAAAAGAATTGACAGATGCGTGTGGTCACGAAGCGAAAGCGGTCTCGCAGGGAGATTTTTTGATTTTTCTATTAAATTACGGAACGAAAAAAACATCTACCAACATGGTTCATTTTCTATTTGAAATCTCGCCCAAAATGTAGTACAATATAAACAACTATGTATTTGCCCTTTGTCAGGCAGGCATAAGAGGAACAAGAAAAGAAGATATGTCACATCCGGTGACAGGAAATGAGGTTAAAAATGAGCGACAAGTTACGTGTAGGTATCCTTGGTGGTACAGGAATGGTAGGACAGAGATTTATCTCCCTTTTGGAAAATCATCCATGGTTTGAGGTTGTTGTAATTGCAGCAAGCCCACGAAGTGCAGGGAAGACATACGAAGAAGCTGTTGGTGGACGTTGGAAAATGCAGACTCCGATGCCGGAAGCAGTGAAAAAAATTGTCGTTAAAAATGTAAATGAAGTAGAAAATGTCAGCAAAGATGTTGACTTTGTATTTAGTGCTGTAGATATGACAAAAGAAGAGATCAAAAAGATCGAGGAAGAGTATGCAAAGACAGAAACTCCGGTTGTATCCAATAACAGCGCACACCGCTGGACACCAGATGTACCAATGATCGTACCGGAAATCAATCCGGAACATCTTGAAGTGATCGAAAGCCAGAAGAAACGTCTTGGTACAAAAAGAGGTTTTGTATGTGTAAAACCAAACTGCTCGATTCAGAGTTATGCACCGGCACTTACTGCCTGGAGAAAATTTGAGCCTACAGTTGTAGTGGCAACAACATATCAGGCGATTTCCGGAGCCGGAAAGACATTTAAAGACTGGCCGGAGATGGAACACAATATCATCCCTTACATCGGCGGAGAAGAAGAAAAGAGTGAGCAGGAGCCACTTCGTCTCTGGGGTAAAGTAGTAGATGGAAAGATCGAAAAAGCACAGACACCATTGATCACAAGTCAGTGTATCCGTGTACCTGTATTGGACGGACATACCGCAGCCGCTTTCGTTAATTTCAAACAGAAACCGACGAAAGAAGAATTGATTCAGGCATTGGTAGAGTTCAAAGGGGCACCTCAGGAATTGAATCTTCCAAGTGCACCAAAACAGTTTATCCAGTATTTGGAAGAGGATGACCGCCCACAGGTTGCTTTGGATGTAAATTATGAAAATGGATTTGGAGTAAGCATCGGACGTCTTAGAGAAGATTCTTACTTTGATTGGAAATTTGTAGGATTGTCCCACAATACAGTACGTGGTGCTGCAGGTGGAGCCGTTCTGATGGCAGAACTTTTGAAAGCAAAAGGTTATATTACTGCTAAATAATCAGATACCCATACGAAAAGGAGGTTTATCATGGATAAGTATCGTATTCTTGTAAAAGGGATCGTTCAGTGCCAGGATCATTACCTTGTAGTAGAAAAATGGTACGACGATCGTATATTTGATCCCTATCAGTGGGAATTTATCGATGGAACCATTGAATTTTCAGAGACACCGGAAAAGGCCGTACAGCGCGTGGTGGAAGAAAAGACAGGATTGTCGGTTCTGGTAGATAAACCTCTTTATACATGGGGATTTACCGTTGGAGAAGTCTGCAGTGTCGGAATTGCCTTTGAATGTACTTCCCAGTCAGAGGAAGTGATTCTGGCAGAAGACCTGAATGATTTTAAGTGGGTGACAAAAGAAGAACTTTCGGAAGTCATCACCAATCAGGCAGTGTTAAAAGACATTGAAAAGGCGGGACTGACGAATCAGTTTACGCTTGATGATTTTGGAAAGGTGGATTTATTTATTGAACCTATGGATTAAAAATGGACATATTGTGGATCCGGCGACCGGAAGAGATGAAGTCGGAGACGTGTATGTCGTAGATGGAAAAATAGCAGATACAATGACCGGCGAGTATGAGACAATAGATGCTTCCGGAAAATATGTGATGCCGGGATTTGTGGATCTTCACGTGCATTTGCGTGAACCCGGATTTGAGTACAAAGAGACGATCAAAACGGGAACAATGGCAGCGGCAAAAGGCGGATTTACCGGAGTATGCCCGATGCCAAATACGAAGCCGGCGACGGATTCTCCGGAGCGGATCCGGAAAGTTTTGGAAATCGCTGAGAAAGACAGTCCCATTCATGTATATCCGGTAGGAGCTGTGACGGTCGGACAAGCCGGAGAAACGGTGACCGATATCGAAGGCATGGTAAAAGCCGGAGCAAAAGCAATCAGTGAAGACGGTAAAAGTGTGATGAATGCAGCCGTTTATGAAAAAGCGATGAGAGAGGCAGCACGCCTTGGCATCCCTGTGATGGCACATTGTGAAGATAAAAACCTGGTAGGAAAAGGGGCAATGAACGCCGGAAAAGCAGCGGAACGCCTCGGAATTCCGGGAATCACCAATGCAGTGGAAGATGTTATTGTAGCAAGAGATATTCTGCTTGCGAAGGAGACAGGAGCAAAATTGCATTTGTGCCATTGCTCGACGGCAGACAGTGTCAGCATGATTCAGAAAGCGAAGGAAGACGGTGTCTGCGTCAGTGGAGAAGTGTGCCCGCATCATTTTTCCATGACAGAGGATGATATTCTCGAAGATGATGCAAACTATAAGATGAATCCGCCACTTCGTACGGCGGCAGATGTGGAGCGCTTGAAAGAGGGATTGAAAGAAGGCATTTTGGAGGCCATTTCGACAGATCACGCGCCACATGGAGAAGAAGAGAAAAAGAAATCAATCGCTGAGGCACCATTTGGTATCGTAGGTTCTGAGACGGCATTTGCACTTGCAGTCACAGAATTGGTAAAAAAAGGATATCTTACGATGTCAGGACTGGTGGAGCGCATGAGTGTGAACCCATGCCGTATCCTTGGCGTGGAGGGCGGTTCTTTGGCTGTCGGAAAACCTGCGGACATTACGATCGCGGAGATTGACAAGGAATATGCCATTGATAAAAATACATTTGTTTCCAAAGGAAAAAATACGCCGTTTGATGGAAAAAAAGTGTATGGAAAGATTGAATATACCATCGTAGATGGGGCAGTTGCCTATCCGTTTGCGTAGAACGAAGGAGGAGAATAACACATGATTAACCAGCTGGTTAAGAAAATCAAAGAAATGGAAGCTCCGATCGTAGTTGGACTGGATCCAATGTGGAATTATATTCCGCAGCACATTCAGAAAAAAGCGGTCGATGAAATGGGCGAGACATTGGAAGCGGCAGCAGAAGCAGTTTGGCAGTACAATAAAGGAATTGTCGATGCCATCTGCGATATCGTTCCGGCAGTAAAACCTCAGATTGCCATGTATGAGCAGTTTGGAATCCCGGGACTTGCGGCATTTAAGAAAACAGTAGATTATTGTAAACAAAAAGGATTGATCGTGATCGGAGATGTAAAGCGCGGTGATATCGGCTCTACTTCAGCCGCTTATGCGACCGGTCATATCGGAAAAGTGCAGATCGGAAATACCAAGATCGCACCATTTGATGAGGATTTTATTACTGTAAATCCATATCTTGGAACCGATGGAATCAAACCATTTGTGGATGTTTGTAAAGAAGAGAAAAAAGGATTGTTCATACTGGTAAAAACTTCCAATCCTTCGAGCGGAGAGTTTCAGGATCAGAAAATTGATGGCAAGCCATTGTATGAAATGGTCGGCGAACATGTAGCAAAATGGGGCGCTGACTGCATGGGTGACAGTTACAGTTATATCGGTGCTGTCGTAGGAGCAACGTATCCGGAGATGGGAAAGGTGCTTCGTAAAGTAATGCCAAAATCCTTTATTCTTGTACCTGGTTACGGGGCGCAGGGCGGAACCGCCAAAGACCTGGCACCATATTTTAACGAAGATGGACTTGGTGCGATCGTCAATTCCTCTCGTGGAATCATTGCGGCTTATAAACAGCCGGCGTATGCATCTTTCGGGGAAGAAGGGTATGCAGACGCATCGAGAGCAGCAGCCATTGCGATGAAAGAGGACTTAGCAACGATTTTTTAACAAGAAGGAGAACGATTATGAAAAAAATGAGTAAACTTTTGGCACTGGTTATGTGCCTGACATTGGCAGTCTGCAGTCTTGCAGGATGTGCAAAGAGCGAAAAAGAAGTAATCAAAAATTCTGTTTCGAAGATCAACAATGCAAAGAACTTTGAGATGGAATCTACGATGGGTGGAAAAATGACAATTTCTGTGGCAGGTACGACACAGGATGTTGACATGGATATGAAAATGAATGCCACCTACTTTTTGGATCCAATGAAAGTAAAGACATCCGCTACCGTTACTTCTGCCGGAGTGTCCACTACGACAGATTCTTACATGCAGAAAGACGGCGATGATCTTGTAATGTATACGAAAACTGCAGATGGTGACTGGAGTAAGGTAAAAATGGAAAATGCGGCAAGTATCATGCAGTCATCCGGTGATATGTCCAAGCAATTGTCCGAGGACAATACAAAATATACGAAAAAAGACGATCAGACAGAAAATGATAAGACCTATAATGTATATGAGTATACGGTAAGTGCCAAAGATAATCAGGATATGATGGAAGAGCTGATGTCCTCATTGACGGGAAGCATCAGTTCTGTAATGGACGAAAAAGAAATTAAAGAATTGCTTGATACGATCATTTCCAACATGGGCGATATCAAGATGACAATTTGGTTTGACAGTGAAGAAGAAAACATTTACAAAATCACCTATTCAATCACAGACATGATGAACAAGGTTTTGGAGGGGCTTATGTCCAAGATTAAAGAGTCGGCGGCTTCTTCTGACAGTGATGATTCCGTAGATCTTTCCAGCGCATTGGCAGATGCAAAGATTACAGTAAAAGATATGAACATGACATGTGTTTATAAAAATGTAGATTCTGCAGCTGATTTTGAAATTCCGAAAGAGGCTTTGAAAGCACAGGAATTGACTTCAGATTTGCTGGATGACGAAGAATAAGAAAAATATAAGAAGAGAGGTTTGACTTATGAGTAAAGTGAAATGTCTCTGCAATGTCCGGGAGTCAGTTATGCTGGCTCCCGGGGTGTTTAGTCTGTGGATAGATGCCCCTGAGATTGCAGAATCTGCTGTGCCGGGACAATTTGTATCAATCTATACAAAGAGTGAAACGCGACTGCTTCCACGTCCCATCAGTATATGTGAAATCAACCGCGAGGAAAAGACGATGCGTTTTGTATACCGCGTAGTCGGCGAGGGAACAGAAGAATTTTCAAAACTTTCATCCGGGGATAAGATTGAGGTGCTTGGTCCTTTGGGAAATGGGTTCCCGATTCCGGAAAAGAAAGCAATCCTGATCGGTGGAGGAATCGGAATTCCGCCAATGCTTGCCCTTGCCAAAGGATGCAAAGAACGTCCGACGGTCGTGCTTGGATACCGCGATGCCACGTTGTTTTTGAAAGAAGAGTTTGATAAAGTGGCCGATGTTGTTATCGCGACAGACGACGGAAGTGTGGGAACTCACGGAACGGTTATCGATGCCATGAAGGAAAAGAATCTTACGGCAGATGTTATTTGTGCCTGTGGTCCGATGCCGATGCTTCGCGGGGTAAAGGCATATGGTCTGGAAAACAAAATTGAAACTTACGTATCCATGGAAGAGCGAATGGCTTGTGGAATCGGTGCCTGCCTTGGCTGCGTATGTCAGTCAACAGAGGTAGATTCCCATTCTAACGTGCATAATAAGCGTGTATGCAAGGATGGACCGGTTTTCCTTTCTACGGAAGTAGAACTATAGAATTACGCGCATAGCAGAAATGGAGGACGAAAAATGAGTCTGGAAGTAAATTTTGCCGGAATCACATTCAAAAATCCTGTGACGACAGCTTCAGGGACGTTTGGCTCCGGTATGGAATATAGCGAATTTGTGGATCTCGAAAAACTGGGTGCGGTGACGACAAAAGGGGTTGCCAATGTACCATGGGCAGGAAATCCGACACCTCGTATCGCTGAGACAAAAAGCGGAATGCTCAATGCGATTGGATTGCAAAATCCGGGAATTGAAACATTTATCCAACGAGATCTCACTTTTCTACACGAGAAGAATGCAAGGATTATTGTGAATGTGTGCGGGCATTCGGAAGAAGAATATCTGGCGGTTGTGGAACGGCTTGCCTCAGAGGATGTCGACATGCTGGAGATCAATATTTCCTGTCCGAATGTAAAGGCAGGCGGTATTACCTTTGGCCAGGATCCGAAATGTGCTGAGGATATCACGAAAAAGGTAAAAGCAATTGCAAAACAGCCGGTTATCATGAAACTCAGCCCGAATGTAACAAGTATCGCAGAGATGGCGAAAGCAGTGGAAGCCGGCGGAGCCGATGGCGTTTCCTTGATCAATACGCTCACCGGCATGAAGATCGATGTCGCAAGAAAGACATTTGCCCTTGCCAACAAAACGGGAGGGATGTCCGGTCCATGTGTGAAACCGGTTGCGGTGCGTATGGTATATGAAGTGGCAAATGCGGTCAATATCCCGATCCTCGGAATGGGCGGAATCCAGAATACGGAAGATGCTCTCGAATTTTTGATGGCAGGTGCTACGATGGTAGCGGTCGGAACCGCGAATTTCTTCAATCCGTATGCAACGTCAGAGATCATTGACGGACTGGAAGATTATGTAAAGAAAGAAAAACTTTCCGGAATACAGGATATTATCGGAATTGTGAATCAGTGATTTATTCATTGGAGAAAAGAGGAGAAGGCTATGATAAAAGTTTTTTTAGTGGAAGACGAAGTTATCATACGAGAAAGTGTCAAAAACAGTATTGATTGGGAAAAAGAAGGTTATGAATTTGTAGGAGAGGCAAGTGATGGGGAACTTGCCCTTCCTCTGATTCTTGAAGAAAAGCCGGACATAGTGATTACGGATATTCGTATGCCATTTATGGATGGATTGGAATTAAGCCGTATTGTAAAAGAAAAGTTACCGGATACGAAAATCATCATACTCAGTGGGTATGATGATTTTGGTTATGCTAAAGAAGCTATCAAAATTGGAGTGACAGAATATCTGTTGAAGCCGGTTTCTGCTGCTGTGCTATTAGAACATTTGCAAGAGGTGGCAGATAAAATTCAAAAACAACAAGATGAAAAAGATATGCTCTTGGTTTATCAACAGGAAATGCAGGAAAATGAGAAACTGATTAAGACTAAATTTCTACGGGAATTGTTTTCAGAGGAAATATCATTAGCGGATGCGTTGGAAAAGGGAAAACGTTTTGATATTGATTTGAGTGCAAGATTTTTTCAAATTTTATTATTTAAATATTTGCAAGATAATGTTTCCTTGCAGTTATTTGAAGAAGTAGAAGAATGTGAAGATAAAAAAGACGGAATTTATGTTTTTGAGCGCGGAATTGATGGTTGGGCATTTTTGATCACGTCGTCGAACGATTTTATCGAAGAAAAAACAGCAAAATTAAAAAATAAATTAGAAAATATTTCCCAAAAGTATGGTGAACTAGATTTTTTTGGTGGAATTGGTGGAGTGGTGTCGCGGATTCGAGAATTGAAAAAATCGTTTCAAGATGCAGACCGTGCTTTTGCAGCAAGATTTGTGAAAAATCCGAATCAAATTGTTTGCGATAAGGACTTGCATCCGGTGAATCAGGATGATGAATTTGATGTTAGTAGTTTTGATGCTGTCAATGAAATGCAGAAGATAATTGAAAAATTTTTAGAAAATGGGGCAAGAGAAGAGATTGTCAGTTTTGTGCAAGCACTTTTTGCAGAAGTATCCGAAGAGCATTTTCGCTCTTTAATGTTCCGGCAATATGTTATTATGAATTTGTATGCAACCGTTATGGAATTCTGTAAGCGCTTTAAAAAAGAAGGAACGGAAAAACAGCTGGAAGATATATTACAAAATGAAGATTTGTTGAAAAATGCGGTGATGACAGTGGAGACAATTCCTGACATTGAAGATTATGTGGTTACGCTTCTTCAAAAAGCGATTGATTTACGAAATACAATTAGCGGAAGAAGGTATTCGGACATTATTCTTACTGCGCAAAAAATGATTCGTGAAGAATATATGTCAGAGGAAATTTCCCTTAATGTTGTGGCTGCCAGGGTATGTATGAGCCCAAGTTATTTTAGTACAATATTTAGCAAAGAAACAGGTAAGACATTTATTGAATATCTGACAGAGGTACGTATGGAAAAGGCAAAGGAGTATCTGGTATGTACAAATAGGAAAACGTCGGATATTGCATTTGAAATTGGTTATAAGGATCCACACTATTTTAGCTTTTTGTTTAAAAAAACACAGGGATGTACTCCTAAAGAATACCGAACAAGCCGGAAGGAATGGTGATAGATATGTTTTCCTATAAAAGGTTTACATTAAACAAAAAATTAGCCATAATACCAGTTGTCGCAATTGTGCCGATGATTGTGCTGGCAGTATATTTGCTGCTTACGGCTTCTTATACAACAGATGCTTATGCAGATATTACGAATAATGTGGTACAAGCAAATAAATATGTGCAGGATTTTAAGGAACGCGTTGATTATACCATGTATCTTTCTGTAATAAAGAATAAAACCATTGACGAAATGCAGGTAGGAAAAGTGACGGTCAATGGAATTTTAACGGTGAATCCATATCGATACATTTCGGAATTGGAGAACGTATGTGATGAACTAGGAGAAAGTGCGACGGTAGAATCCAATCGAGAACAGATTCGGCGTCTTAAGAATACATTAGGTTCCCTGCAAAATTGTGTTGACGAACTGGAAAAAAATGTAAACACAAAAAACTCTTATGATGAAAATATGCAATATCTGAATAACAATATTTATGTTTTGACATCTCTTGTACAGTCTGGCATAGAAAATTATATCTATGTGGAAACAACGAATTTTGAAAATGTAAAGGCGCAATTAAATCAAAATAATAATAAAAATATATGGATCGCTGTTATTACAGCAATTATAGCGGTAGCAGTTTCCGCAGTTTTGTCTGTTCGTGCGGCGCATAGCGTGACCGGACCGATAAAAAATCTTTGCGCCATGACGAGCAAAGTGGCAGAAGGCGATTTTACGGCGAAATCGAAAAAGGTAGAATCGCAGGACGAGATTGCCGTATTGGTTCGGAATTTTAATGATATGACGAAGGAAATTGGAAGTCTTGTTGATGATATGAAAAGGAATCATGAAATGCTCCGGATGATTGAGATGAAACTTTTGCAGGCACAGATTAATCCGCATTTTCTCTATAATACACTGGATACAGCTGTTTGGCTTGCTGAATCAAATCAAAATGATCAGGTAGTCACCATTCTTACCTATTTGTCAGATTTTTTTCGGACAACACTTAGCAATGGACAAAGTTTTATTCGGATTGCAGAAGAACAAAAGCATGTAGAAAGTTACCTAAAAATTCAAAAGCTGCGTTTTCGAGATATTTTGGATTATACAATTGATATTGAAGAAAATATTGAAGAGTATATTATTCCCAAACTTTTATTGCAGCCACTTGTTGAAAATGCCATTGTGCACGGAATACGTAATAAGCGCGGAAATGGACACGTTAGTATAGAAGGCAGACAAAAAGAGGATGAAATTATTTTTTATGTGTCAGACGATGGCAGAGGAATGACTACAGAAGAACTGGTGAAATTGCAGAAACGCCTGAAAGAGGATGAAGAAGTGACACAAGAAAGTGGATTTGGGGTGGTTAATGTAAATCAGCGCATTCATAGTTATTATGGTGAAGAGTATGGAATTTTTTATGAAAGCCGGGAAGGAAAAGGGACAAAGGTTACGGTAGTAATTCCTGCAAAAAATGTAAGTGATGTTGCTTTGTAAAAAAATATACCTTTTTCAAAAAATAATCTACTTTGGTTTGACTTTTCAAAAAAAATACAACCAAAAACAAACAATACTCTGTTTCAAATAAAGAAAAAATATAGTATTCTATCATCAAGATAAAGCATTGAAATAAATTTAAGGAGGTAATGCTTATGAAAAAGAGAAAATTATTGGGGCTGATTTTATCTGTAGTGATGGTAGTGACCATGCTTGGAGGATGTGGTGCCTCAAATAACAAAACAAGCAGTGGAGATGGAGGCTCAGGAGACGGAAAAGATTTGATTACAATCGGCTTTTCCCAGGTAGGAGCAGAATCTGATTGGCGTACAGCCAATACAGAATCTATGAAATCCACATTTACAGAAGCAAATGGATATCGATTGATTTTTGATGATGCTCAGCAAAAGCAAGAAAATCAGTTGAAAGCAATTCGTAACTTTATTCAGCAGGAAGTAGATTACATCGTACTTGCTCCGGTAACGGAATCCGGTTGGGATGCGGTATTGAAAGAAGCAAAAGATGCAGACATCCCGGTAATTATCGTTGACCGTATGGTTGATGTATCGGATGATAGTTTGTATACTGCGTGGGTTGGTTCTAACTTCAAGCTGGAAGGTCAAAAAGCATGTGCCTGGTTGAAAGCCTATCAGGAAGCGAAGAAAATTGATAAGATCAACATTGTTGACATTCAGGGTACCATTGGTGCATCCGCACAGATCGGACGTACAGAAGCTTTGAATGAAGCAGTGAAAGCAAATGGCTGGAATCTTCTTGCACAGCAGACCGGTGAATTTACACAGGCAAAAGGACAGGAAGTCATGGAGTCTATGTTGAAGCAGTACAAAGATATCAACGTAGTATATTGTGAAAATGATAATGAGGCATTTGGTGCTATTGATGCTATCGAAGCAGCTGGAAAAACCGTCGGACCAGATGGTGACATCCTTGTAATGTCCTTTGATACAACAAAAGCCGGTATTACAGATACACAGTCTGGAAAGATTATCCTTAACACAGAGTGCAATCCGCTTCATGGACCACGTGTGGAAGAGATTATTAAAACTCTTGAGAGTGGCGGAACTCCAGAGAAAAAAGCCTATGTGGAAGAAGGTGTGTTCGCACATGGCGATGAAGTACCTAGTGTGACAGTTGACGACCAGAAATACGATGTAACCAAAGTTACAAAAGAAGTTGTTGATGGACGTGCATACTAATTTTCAATCCTAATCTTTACAAAAATTGAATATGCGGCGTGGTAGAAAGGCAGAAGCCTAATCAACTGCCACGCCATTTTTATACTCAAAAATAGCGGAAAGGCAGAAGAAAGCAGGTGAGTGTATGGAAAAAGAAATTGTGTTACGTATGACAAATATATCCAAGTCATTTCCTGGGGTAAAGGCACTGCAAAATGTGGACTTTGCACTTCGAAAAGGCGAAATTCATGCTCTTATGGGAGAAAATGGTGCGGGAAAATCTACACTGATCAAGGTGCTTACTGGCGTATATTCCATGGATGAGGGCGGGATACAGATGGGAGAAAGTGGAGAAAACATTGTAAACCGCTCTCCTCAGGAAGCACAGGAACATGGAATCAGTACAGTATACCAGGAAGTGAACTTGTGTCCAAACCTGTCAGTGGCAGAAAATCTCTTTATCGGAAGAGAACCAAGAAAACTTGGATTTATTGACTGGCGTTCCATGAATAAGCAGGCAGAAGAATTGTTGAAAAGTCTGGACATCACGGCGGGGGCGACGGATAAATTGGAAGAATGTTCTATCGCCAAGCAGCAAATGATTGCGATTGCCAGGGCAGTAGCGATGAAATGTCAGGTGTTGATCCTGGACGAACCTACTTCTTCGCTGGATGATGAAGAAGTAGAAAAACTTTTTGTTCTGATGCGGCGTCTTCGTGAACAGGGAGTTGGCATTATCTTTGTTACTCATTTTTTGGAGCAGGTATATGAGGTCTGCGACCGTATTACGGTACTTCGAAATGGAAAGCTGGTGGGAGAATATCCGGTGCAGGATCTTCCGCGAGTGGAATTGGTTGCAAAGATGATGGGGAAAAAGTTTGATGACCTTGCGGATATTAAAGGTTCGCATAAACAACTGGAAAAATTTGAACCGGTTATTGAGGCAGAACAGGTTGGAAGGCGTGGCAGCATCAAGCCGTTTGATTTTACTGTAAATAAAGGAGAAGTAGTGGGACTTACCGGACTTCTCGGATCGGGGCGCTCCGAATTAGTAAGAGCAATCTATGGGGCAGATAAACCGGATTGTGGTACAATCAAAGTAAAAGGAAAAGAAGTGAAAATCAATTCGCCCCTTGATGCAATGAAACAGGGAATGGCATATCTTCCGGAAGACCGAAAAAAGGATGGCATTTTGGCAGATTTGTCCGTTCGTGAAAATATTATCATTGCATTGCAGGCAAAAAAAGGTATGTTTCATCCGATGAGCCGCAAAGAGATGGAAGAAGCAGCAGATAAATACATTGAATTACTGCAGATAAAAACGGCAAGCAGAGAAACTCCGATCAAGAGTTTGTCTGGTGGTAACCAGCAAAAGGTGATTATTGGAAGATGGCTTTTGACCAATCCGGATTATCTGATTTTAGATGAGCCGACACGAGGTATCGACATTGGTACAAAGACAGAAATCCAGAAACTTGTGCTTGATCTGGCAGATCAGGGGATGGCTGTAACTTTCATTTCTTCGGAAATTGAGGAAATGCTTCGAACTTGTTCCCGCATGGGAGTTCTTCGTGACGGAAAGAAAGTTGGCGAGATTAGTGGAGAACAATTGACACAGGAAGGCATTATGAAAGCCATAGCAGGAGGTGGAGACAATGAGTAAATTGAAAAAAATAACGTCAGCACGATTGTTTTTGCCGATAGTTTGTCTGATCGCTGTATTGATGGCGAACTTAATCACGACACCTGGTTTTTTTAAAGTATCAATCAACAACGGTGTGCTGTATGGTTATATTGTAGATGTAATTAACCGTGCCTCTGAGCTGGTTATTCTTGCCATTGGTATGACCCTTGTAACAGCAGCATCGGGCGGGCAGGATATTAGTGTAGGAGCAGTGATGGCAGTTTCCGCAGCGGTCTGCTGCCGGATTTTGGCAGGCGGAGAAGTTTCTGTAAATGAACTGGCTGCACCGATGGGACTGGCAATACTGGCAGCCCTTGGAGCTTCCGCATTGTGTGGAGCATTTAATGGTTTTTTGGTATCAAAATTGAACATTCAACCGATGGTCGCCACGCTGATCTTATTTACAGCAGGTCGAGGAATTGCACAGCTTTTCACAGACGGACAAATTACTTATATTCGCGTGGATTCCTACAAAGTACTCGGAGGGTATATCGGCAATATTCCGGTGCCTGTACCGATCTTTTTGGCAATCATTATGATCATTATTGTGAATCTTGTGTTGAAAAAAACGGCACTTGGTTTATACATTGAAAGTGTAGGCGTTAATGGTACAGCCTCCAGACTTGTAGGATTAAATTCAACGATGATTAAATTTATCACTTATGTAATCTGTGGTGTTCTTGCAGGCTTTGCAGGAATTATTGCATCCAGCCGTATCTATTCAGCAGATGCGAATAACATCGGTTTAAACTTAGAAATGGACGCCATCTTAGCGGTAGCACTTGGTGGAAATGTTTTAGGTGGTGGTAAATTTAGTTTGATGGGATCGGTAATTGGAGCATATACGATTCAGGCTTTGACAACAACGTTGTATGCGATGAACGTTGCAGCAGACCAGCTGCCGGTTTATAAGGCTATTGTCGTTGTTATTATTGTGACATTGCAAAGTCCGGTATTCCGAACGTTTATTGAAAAGCAACGTGCGAAAAAGCAAAAAAACGCTGTCGTGGAAGGAGGTAAATAGATATGGGTATTTTTCAATCAAAAACAAGTACGAAGAAACGAATTAATGGAAACACCTTCCTTCTTATCATTACGGTTGTTCTTTTTGTGGTAATGTATGGTGCAGGAATGATTATGTTTGAAGATAAAGGATTTGCAAAACCACAGATGTTTCTCAATCTTTTTATCGACAATGCAGGACTTTTAGTTATTGCAGTAGGTCAGACGATAGTTATGATCACAGGTGGCATTGATATCTCTGTCGGATCGGTAACGGCATTGGTATGTATGGCAGCAGCCAATCAGATGGAAAATCATGGGATGAATGCATATACAGCGATTGCCCTGGCACTTGTTATCGGGCTTTTGTATGGTATTGTTCAAGGATATTTGATTTCCTATCTTGAGATCCAGCCGTTTATAGTTAGTCTGGCAGGTCTGTTTTTTGGACGTGGACTTACTTCGATGATCAGTACAGAAATGATTTCGATTAAAAATGAGACATTTCTTGCTTGGGCAAATTATAAAATTTATCTGCCAATTGGATCATACAGCCGAAGAGGAGTGTTTCATCCGGCGTACATTTATCCGACAGTAGTCGCGGCGCTCATCATTGTTGTAATTATCGCAATCGTTATGAAGTTTACAAAATTTGGTAGAGATGTATACGCCGTCGGTGGAAATGCACAAAGCGCAATGATGATGGGACTGAATGTTAGAAAGACCAAATTTAAGGCCTACATCTTAAATGGTGTGCTTGCCGGATGTGGTGGATTTCTTTTCTGCTTGAACAGCTGTTCCGGATTTGTAGAGCAGGCGAAAGGTCTTGAAATGGATGCTATTTCTGCTTCTGTTATTGGAGGAACTCTTTTAAGTGGTGGCGTTGGAACGCCATTCGGAACCATCTTTGGTGTATTGATCAAAGGAACTATTTCCAGTTTGATCACAACCCAGGGTACATTATCCAGCTGGTGGGTACGAATCGTTCTTTCCGCATTGCTATGCTTCTTCATTGTATTGCAGGCTGTGTTTGCACATTTTAAAAAGAAATAATTTCTAGAAAGAAATTGTTTTTTACCGCATTGTGTGATAGTATTAGGGTATAATAAAAGGCAAAAAGCCTTGCAAGCAGGAGGTTCAAAAGAAGATGGAACAGTATAAACAGGAATTTATCGAATTTATGGTGGAAAGCGATGTATTGAAATTTGGCGATTTCACATTGAAAAGCGGAAGAAAATCCCCATTCTTTATGAATGCCGGAGCATATGTCACGGGATCCCAGTTAAAGCGTCTCGGTGAATATTATGCCAAAGCAATCCATGACAATTACGGAGATGACTTCGACGTATTGTTTGGACCGGCATACAAGGGAATTCCACTCAGCGTAGCAACGACAATCGCATTTTCAGAATTGTACGGAAAAGAGATCCGCTACTGCTCCAACCGTAAAGAGGTAAAAGACCATGGCGACACCGGAATCTTACTTGGCAGCAAGATCAAAGATGGCGACAAAGTAGTCATTATTGAAGATGTTACCACATCCGGAAAATCCATCGAAGAGACATTCCCTATCGTGAAAGCGCAGGGGGATGTCGAAATCATCGGACTTATGGTTTCCTTGAACCGAATGGAAAAAGGCAAGGGCGACAAATGTGCATTGGATGAGATCAAAGAACTTTACGGAATGCAGGCAAATGCCATTGTAACCATGGACGAAGTCATTGAACATCTGTACAATAAGCCATGCCAGGGTAAAGTTGTGATCGACGATGCCATGAAGGAAAAAATTGATTCGTATTATGCTCAGTACGGAGCCGTGAAATAAGAGGTATAAGGCAAATAGATGCGAAAAATGGGACTATTGGGAGAAAAAACTTAAGAAAGCAAAAAATCACTTGCATTTGATAGTGTATCGTGTTATACTGTCAAAAAGCAAGTGATTTTTAGTCTAGTATAAAATAAGTGAAGAG
>ERZ808240.571-NODE-571-length-47521-cov-14.544348_pt1 | contig 47521 bp, 40 predicted proteins | sample MGYA00521084_ERZ808240 | MGnify/ENA primary metagenome ERZ808240 (study PRJEB31516, sample SAMN03275571) | gut metagenome | biome: mammalia-associated habitat; material: feces | host: Papio cynocephalus | place: Kenya | collected 2012-08-06 ...
TTGTGTAGTAGATGAAGCGGGATTTGAAAAATACATTATAGTGGAATAGGTAATTGCAATGGCGCTGGTATGTGTTTGTAGCAGACCAGCGCCATTAAAAAATTTTCTATTGTGAACCTTTTGGCATTCTAAAGTATCTAATAGATAGAAGCTGATTAATCACTATTTTTGTCGTCTATCCTTAAATTGTTGTTGTCTGTCAAAAAATGGTGATATTATAGAAAAGGTATGTTATACTGGAAAAAAGCGAAAGCGAGGAAAAATTTATGAAAAAAACGATTTTATTTACGTTATTGTTAATTCTATTTTTACTGCCGGCGAACTTCTCTCAAGCAGCAGAATTAATAGAGATCAATGAACAAAATTTTCCATCACAAGCATTGCGTGATTTTGCAAGAAAAATTGATCAGAATGGAGATGGAAAACTGAGTCTGGAAGAGCGTAATTGTGTGACGGAAGTGTCTGTCATGTGTGGAGAATTAGATAAAACTCTTATTCAAAAAGAAGAGTATTCTTTTGCGACAATCATATCGACAGTTAATAACAAAGATGTAAATGCAGGAGAACACATGAAGGAAGGTCAGAAGCTGTCCTTAAAGGGAATAGAGTATTTCGGACAATTGAAAAAATTGAAAATTTTAGGATACCGCTATACGCAAGGCTCCTTATTGAAAAATAAGAACCTAACGGATTTGTTCATTGGAGATGACAAACAGGTAGACACATATGCTCCAAAGAGGACAGATGAGGCATTCGCATTTGGAAAAGAAGAATGGAAACAATTTAAAGAACGAATGCCGCTTCCACAAATCAAGAACTTGTGTTTTGGATGTGGATATCAATTTGATACGCTTTCATTGAAAGAAGCAGTCAATTTGGAAAAATTACAGTTTGGCTGTCTGGATAAAGAAACTGTTTTTTGCGAACCTTTTCAGATTACTGAGATTAAAAAACTGGATCTTGGTGCAAATAAAAATTTGAAAAGCCTTATTTTACGAGATACAGAGACAGAAGTCCTGGATCTGCGAAAAAATAAAAAATTAGAAAAATTGATCATAAGCGGAAAATATAAACGGCAGGATTATTTGACGCCAATAAAAAATATCTATAAGAAGCGAAAATTAACAAGTTCTGACGTTAAAAAACTGCAGGAAGATTACCGAAAGCGTAAGGTAGGCAAGAAATATGTAATGTATGAGGGAGATATTTTGAGTGACAAGAAAAATCCGCTTGTAGAGGTAACGTATGCAACAAAAAAGAGTTTGGATATTAAGAAAATTAAAGTGGCAAAAGATAATAAAATTCGCCATTTGGAATTTACAGTATCGAAAAAAGTTCCGGATCTGTCTGATTTTCAGTCATTGAAATATTTGCAGGTAAAAGGTGGAGAAAAGATACAAATCAGTAAAAAAACGTATGAACGTTATCAAAAGAAAAAGTTATCCTTTTATGTGAGAGGAAGTCGAACAAAATTTCAAAACATAAAAGTGGTTAGAAACAAAGTCTCTGTTCAGGCACCACTTTTGAGAGACAGGAGCTGGCTTTATAATCCACTTGCTTGGAATCAGGAGGATCCATTCCGAATGATGAATTAAAGTGATTGTCTCAGTGTTTTTTTACATACAGGAGTGAATTCCCTCCTATGTTGTTAATGGAGTTGTCTTGTCACCATACTAAAAACAATGTAGGAGGTATCAGAAAAGTTTAGTATATCTAGGATGAACTAGTAAATGAGGTGTGGGTGTTAAACTCTTTCAAGTATTTTGGAATGTAGAAAGAAAACCACAACAAAGCAGGTGGTTATGATCATTATTTGTTGTATAATGTTTTCTTTGAGTTGTTACAGATATAAAAATATTAATATAGAGAGGAAAAGATTATGAAAAATATATTGAAATATGGAATGATTTTGTGTACCTGTTTATTGATTTCTCCAAGTTGTTTAGCAGAGACTGTCATTAAAGAGAATGTAAGATATAATCTTAATGACAGAAAAATGACTGCTGTTTACGAAGAGTATGTGGGAAATGAGGCGCCTAATGAAGCGGAATATATTTTCCCTAGAGAAGTTTCAGTAAATGGGAAAACGTATATTGTTAATGAAATAGCTTCGAATGCAGTAAAGAAACTAAAGGCAAAAAGACTTGTATTTTCGGATGCTGTTAATAAAATATTAGTTTCAGATTTATATCGTTTTGAGTTAGAGGTAAATTCAAATAATCAAAGTTTTTTGGTTAAAGATAATGTTTTATACTCGATTGATAAAAAAACATTGTTAAAAAGTGGAAAACAAGACGGAACAATAAATGTTATTGATGGTGTGGAGACTGTTAAGGAAAAGGCATTTGCAGAAAGTGGGGTGCAAAAAATTATATTTCCTGCAAGCCTTAAGAATATTGAAAAGGAAATGTTTTTAAACTGTAAAAACCTGAAAAAAATTCAAATATCCTCGAGTAATTCTTATATGACGGTAGTGGATGGTGCGATATATAGTAAAAACAAAAGAAAATTATTAAGTGCAGGGGTAGCAAAAGGAACGTTTATATTGCCACAAAAGACGATAGAAATTCAGAGGTGTGCTTTTGCTGGAAATCAAACTGTGAAAAAAGTTGTGATAAATGGTAGGATGAAAAAACTGGGAAACGAAGGTTTTGCATATTCCGGAATTCGGAATATAGAACTTCCTGAAACATTACGTATAGTAGGTAAAGGGGCATTTAGAGAGTGCAAAAATCTAAAAAAGGTTGTTTTTCCAGAGTCAATTAAGAAAATTGACAAGGATGTATTTATTGGATGTAGAAAACTGGAAAAAGTTAAGTTGCCGTCTAATATAAAAGTAATAGACAAAAATACCTTTATGAATTGTCCTTCATTGCGTAAAATTGTTTTGCCAAATAAAATTCAGATAATAAAAAGTGGAGCATTTAAGAATTGTGGATTTACAAAACTTATAATACCTAAATCGGTTAAAAAAATTGAGAAAAATGCATTGGAGACAACAATTGGTATTCTAAAATTTAAAGGAAAAAAAGTTCCGCAAATAGCCAATCAAGAAGTGTGTTTGTTTGGAGAAAATGAAGCGGGACAGCAAGTGCCGGAATATCTTGATGAAATGTTTAATTATGATATTATTAGAGGAATTGGTGTTGTAGTAGTACCAAAAGGAAAATGTAGTGAATACCGAAATAAACTAGACAAAAAGATGCGTTATCAATCAATTAAAGAAAGCGCTTTTGTCGTTCATTCATAAATTTTGCCGCTTGTCAAAAAAATGGTGATTTTATAGAAAAGATATGTTATACTAAAAAACGAAAGAGGGGGATACTGCCTATGAAGTATTTTTATCGACTATTTATGTTATGCGTTTGCTTTGTTGTAATTTTATGTTATTCAAATGTGAGTTGTGCAGCGACAAAGACAGAAAAAGGAGTTACGTATACGTATGAAATTATCAATGCAAAGCAGAAAACTATAAAAATATTGAAAGCAGATAATGTTCCACTTGAATATGAGGTGCCACATAAAATCGGCAAGTATAAAGTGGCGAAGATCGGTGAATCAGCTTTTGCAGGATGTCGAATTCATATGCTTAAGATTGCGGGTATTCCGCTAAAAAACATTGGACGGTTTGCATTTGCTAATAATGAAGAATTGCAGGAAGTTAATTTTGGAAAAGAGTATAATAAGATATATTTGGGACGAGATTGGTTTACGGACTGTCCAGGGGCGCGTATTGTAATTCGACCGAATGTAAAAAAACTAACACTTAAGATAAATGCAAATGCAGGTACGCTTGTTATTCAAGGGAAAAATACAAAGATCGCTGGTGCAAAAAAACTTGACACAGACAAGTATTATATTCAATTTGAAAATATTGAAATACCCTCTGGGTTTATGCAACGACATATGCTGAGAAAGTCTTATTACGGTGTGGTGAACGATACCTCAGAAGACAGATACGATAGTGACAGTAATAATTATTCTCATTCAAAATTGAAGAAGATACGACTGAAAAATACAAATACAAGTAGAATAAACATCAAGCAACTTATATTAAAGGAAACCGAAAAAGGTCAGCTTAGAATTTTAAATTCTAAAAATAAGGCAAATATTGTATGGAAATCAAGAGATTTGTCTATAGCATCGGTAAACAAACGTGGCTTGATTTTGGCAAAAAAAATCCGGAGTTACAGTGATTACGGCGACAATAGGAAAAAAGAATTTTAAATGCTGTGTAAAAGTGTATCCGAATTTAACCTTGAGTGATATTTCATTAAAATATCGCAATGAAATTTTTACACGTGATTTTTATGAGGATAACTTGCATCGTGTGACTGTTCACGGGGACAGAGAAAAACAAATTACTTGCAGAGTCACAATAAAGCAAATATTTGCAGAACTATCTGATCTTAGTCTTGAAAAAATGACAGAGAAAAGCGATGCGGACAAATATTTAGCGATGAATTTTGAAGGCGATTCGGGAGAAAGACAAGTAATCTTATATAAAAATGGAAACGTTGGTGTAAAAGGGCAAGGTGTATTTCAAGCGGATCGAAATATATACGATGTTGTAAAAGGTATGTTATACTAAAAAAGAAAGCGAGGAAAAATTTATGAAGAAAAGCATTATGATGTTATTGGGTGGTTTGGCAGTAGTTTCCGCGATTGCTATTTCAAAACCAAGTATGGCTCAGGCTGCACAAACAGAGGCAAAGTATATGGAGGATGTGTTGATAGATGAGGCGCATTTTCCGGATGAGAATTTCAGAAAAAATGTAGAAAAATTTCTTGATGTCAACAAAGATGGGATTTTGAGCAAAGCAGAACGTGAGGATGTCTATTATGCAGAAATTGGAGGTGTGGGATATAAAGATACTTGGTGGTATACGGACATGAAATTTTCAGAACATTGGTACGGATATGCACCTGGGATATCTGTTACGCCAGATGAGGGACGAGTTAAAAGCGCAAGTAAAAAAACATTTTCTGTTTCACTAACGGATTTTTCTACAGGGCGTCCGGCAGAGGTTATGGATATTACAGGAATAGAATATCTGTTTAATCTGGAAGAAATTTTGATAAGAGATTACAGTATACAAAAGGGTTCATTGAAAAATAACGCAAATTTGAAAAAAGTTTGGGTAAAAAGTTCACGTTATGGAGCAGTTTCTTATGAAAAAATTCAGCAGGAAATTCCACTTGCGCAGTTGAGCTATTTTCATATGATAAATATTAAGATTCCATCTAAAGGTTTAAATGTGTCAGATATGCCAAACTTAGAAGTGCTTCGTATTATTTTGCCGGATGGAACAAATCAGACAATGAAAGCCTTGGATTTGTCAAAGCATAAAGCTTTGAAAGACATTGAATTGGCTAATATAACTCCGGCTTCACTGGATTTAAGAAAGAATACAAAACTTACTTCTGTCAAGGTGTATACAGGAAAACCAAAGCGCGAAAAGAAGTCCGGATATTACTATTATCAACCAAAGAAAAAAGTTAGTTGTAAGATACGGTTTCCGAAGAAAAATAACATTGCTACACTTTACTATTTTGTTGATAATACCAGTTTAGATGTCCGGAATCTTACAAAATTAGAAGATTTACATACATTAAAAACAACTCGCATCAAAGCAAAATCAAGCTGGGTTCGAAAAACATTTAATAAAAAGAATTGGGCTTGTGTATTTGTGAAAAACGGTATTAATCAAAAGAAGGTAAAGGCATCAAAGAAAAAAGTGACGATATTGTAATGAATTCGGTTGTTTAAGGAGACCGATATAACAAAAAGAACTATTTCAGTTATGCTGCTTGGGAATATTCTCAAGCAGCACAATTAATAGAAATATTTTTGTCGTCTATCCCAAAATTGTTGTCTGTCAAAAAATGGTGATTTTATAGAAAAGGTATGTTATACTAAAAAACGAAAGCGAGGAAGAATTTATGAAGAAAAGCATTATGATGTTATTGGGTGGTTTGGTAGTAGTTTCTGCGATTGCTATTTCAAAACCAGGTATGGCGGAGGCGGTATCCAAAGAAGAGGTAGATGTACGTGTTGACAATGAAAGCAAAAAAGCTGAGGTGTTAAATGGTCTATATGAAAACAGCGGATGCGTAAAGCTTACTCAAGCAGAAATTGAAAAGATGTCAAAGATGGAAAAAATGGAATCTATAACATTGCAGGGAATTTCGATTGAAAAACTGGATATGTCTAAAGCCAAAAAATTAAAGACATTGGTATTGGATAATTGTGACACTAAAAGTTTAAAGGTTACTAAAAATAAAAAACTAACAAAAATAGTCATTCGAAATACGAAGATTAAGACTTTGGATTTGTCTCAAAACAAAGAATTAACGGAAGTTGCAGTGCAAAATGGCGAAGAAAGTTATCTGACAAACTTAAAAACAGGGGAAATGGAAGAAAAGACTTTTTTCAAGTTCCCGGAACAAAGCTGTAAGGTGAAATTTGCGGCAAAGAACAAAATTAAAAAGTTGGAGTATTACGCTGCAAATAAACAGATTGATCTGTCACAATTGACTGCTTTACGAGAATTATCAATTACAAAAGACACCTCAGTAAAGGTATCTAAAAAATGGTATAAGAAAACAAAAAAGAAACTTAAAATTTATAGCGAAGGTTTTCTGCAGAAAAAATTAAAAGTGAAAAATAGCGGAAATGTGATAACACTTAAGCCGACAAAGAGCAAAGATGTTTCATATGGTTATAAAATGATGGAGGATTATAGTGTGTATTAAATCATGCTATAATGAAGTAAAACAAGTAAGTGGCAAGAGTCGTTTTCCCAAAAAGGAGGCTTTTCTATGAAGAAATCAATACTATTGTTACTTTCATTAATGTTATGTTTAATCCTTTCGCCGCGGGTATATGCGGAGACTGTTGAAAAGGATAAGGCATTTTATGAAGTAAATGCGGATGGACAGACCGTTTCGCTGGAAAGTATAACGGATAATGAACAGAAAGAAACATATAGGATTCCGGAAAAAGTGGAAGTAAATGGAAAAACTTATACGGTCACAGCTGTGAAGGGTGGCATTTTCTATGCGAAAAAAATTGTTATTCCGGCTACGGTTAAGCAGATTGATTTTGGTGGGGTGAATTGGGGAGACAAAGAGCTGGAAGTTGCACCGGGGAACCCTGTTTATAAGGTGAAATACAATATACTTTATACAGCAGATGGGAAAACGGTAGTGTTTAGCAGCAAACAGTCCGGAACGGTAAAGATTGCAGATGGAGTTAAAACGATTGCCGGCGAAGCATTTCACGGATCCGATTTGACGGCATTAGAACTGCCAAAAAGTTTGGAGAAGATAGAAAAAGGTGCATTTGAAAATTGCACGAAACTTCGTAGGATTAAAGTGTCAGCGAAAAATCCGTATATGATGGAAAAGGCAGGGGCACTGTATACGAAAAATGGTAAAAAACTTTTGTATGCCGGAGTGGCAAAAGGTACATTGATGCTTCCCAAAAAGACAACGCAGATAGCGGCAAATGCATTTTATGGAAATACAACAGTAGAAACGGTATTTATTCAGGGAAAAATGAAGAAACTTGCAAAGAAAAGTCTGGCATTTTCCCGGATAAAAGATGTTACATTGCCGGATTCCCTTGAGGAGATTGAAGAGGGCGCGTTTATGTATTGTAGTAAATTAGCAGATGTGGAAATCCCGAAAAGTGTGAAAAAAGTAGGAGCAAATGCCTTTGATGGTTGTTATGAATTGGAACGTGTCGTACTGCCAAAGAAATTAACCACACTTGAAAAAGAGACATTCCGCAACTGTTACAGTTTGCGAAAGATTGATCTGCCAAAGTCACTTCGTACGATAAAGGCGGGAACGTTTGAAAGTTGTGGCTTTAATCAACTTGTTATTCCAAAATCTGTAAAAAGCATTGGAAAAAATGCATTGCAGGTGACAACGAAAAAGTTGATATTTAAAGGAAAAAATGTTCCGAAAATAGCAAAGCAGGATGCATGCCAGTATGGAAAATACGCCGGAAACACAGATCCGGATTTTGACCTGGGGGGTTGTGCGGCTGGATTATATAGACATTCAGTATCCGATGCAGCATGGTATTGGAAAGGTAAACGTGCCGGCAGAGAGTACAGGAAAATATAAGAAAGCGTTGAAAGGAAAAATAGAGTATCGGGAACTGGAATATTAAAAGTATTGTCAAAGAAGACCTCCCGGTTTCAATCCAAGTCAAAAAGTTATAGAATTTCCTTTCTTTTTATGGTATACTTGTCCATAAGAATATTGAATGGAAGGAAAATGTTAAATTATGTCAGAAATAAAAAAGAGTAACATTCGAAATTTTTGTATTATTGCCCATATTGACCATGGGAAATCTACTCTGGCAGATCGAATCATAGAAAAGACGGGGCTTTTGACAGAGCGGGAAATGCAGGCTCAGGTCCTTGATAATATGGAATTGGAGCGTGAACGTGGAATTACGATCAAAGCACAGACCGTGCGAATCGTATATAAAGCAAAGGATGGCGAAGAATATATCTTTAATCTTATCGATACTCCGGGACATGTCGACTTTAATTATGAAGTGTCACGAAGTCTGGCAGCTTGTGAAGGAGCTATCTTGATCGTGGATGCGGCGCAGGGAATTGAGGCCCAGACGCTGGCAAACTGTTATCTTGCCATTGATCATGATCTGGAGATCATGCCGGTCATCAATAAGATTGACTTGCCGAGTGCGGAGCCGGAGCGTGTCAAAGCGGAGATTGAAGATGTGATCGGGATTGAGGCGGAAGATGCGCCGTTGATCTCAGCAAAGATGGGGACGAATATCGAAGAAGTGTTGGAGCAGATTGTGCAGAAGATTCCGGCTCCACAGGGAGATGAGAAAGCACCGCTGAAGGCGCTTATCTTTGACTCGATTTATGATTCATACAAAGGTGTTATTATTTTCTGCCGTATTTTTGATGGAACCGTGAAAAAGGGTACGAAAATACGTATGATGGCGACCGGATTGGAAGAAGAGGTCGTGGAAGTTGGTACCTTTGGTGCCGGTCAGTTTATTCCATGTGAAGAATTGTCCGCCGGAATGGTTGGTTATATTACGGCAAGCTTGAAAAATGTAGAGGGAACGCGCGTCGGTGATACTGTGACGACAGTGGATAATCCGTGTGCAGAGGCACTTCCCGGATATAAGAAAGTACAGCCAATGGTGTACTGCGGATTGTATCCGGCAGATGGTGCCAAATATCAGGATCTGCGTGATGCGTTAGAGAAACTGCAGTTAAACGATGCGGCGCTTCAGTTTGAGGCAGAGACATCGATAGCGTTGGGATTTGGATTCCGATGCGGATTTTTGGGATTGCTTCATCTGGAAGTCATTCAGGAAAGACTGGAGCGAGAGTACAATCTTGACCTTGTGACGACGGCACCGGGTGTTGTATACCATGTGTACAAGACCAACGGGGAAATGGTCGAAGTGACAAATCCTTCCAATCTCCCGGATCCGTCTGAGATCGAGCATATGGAGGAACCGGTAGTAAATGCGGAGATTATGGTTACGACAGAGTTTGTCGGCGCGATCATGACTCTTTGTCAGGAGCGGCGCGGAGTGTACCTTGGAATGGAATACATGGAGGAGACAAGAGCGCTTCTCAAATATGTACTGCCGCTGAATGAGATCATTTACGATTTCTTTGATTCCCTGAAATCGCGTTCGAGAGGATATGCGTCATTTGATTATGAGATGAAAGGTTATGAACCATCCAGTCTTGTGAAGTTAAATATACTGATCAATAAAGAGGAGGTCGATGCCCTTTCCTTTATTGTACACGAAAGTACAGCCTATGAGCGCGGAAGAAAGATGTGTGAGAAACTCAAACAGGAGATTCCGAGACATCTGTTTGAAATTCCGGTACAGGCAGCGATCGGCAATAAGATCATTGCCCGCGAGACGGTAAAAGCTGTGCGAAAAGATGTCCTTGCCAAATGTTATGGCGGTGATATCTCGCGTAAAAAGAAACTGTTGGAAAAGCAAAAAGAAGGAAAGAAACGTATGCGCCAGATTGGAAATGTAGAGATTCCACAGAAAGCATTTATGAGCGTTTTGAAATTAGACGAGGAAAACTGATATGGGATCTTTGGGTATTTATGTCCATGTTCCTTTTTGCGTAAAGAAGTGCAATTATTGCGATTTCTTGTCATTTCCCTTAAAAAGAGAGACGGATTGCAGTAAAGTAGAAGACTATGTGAATGCATTGCAGAAAGAACTCTGTAATCCGTTTAAAATGCCGGAGTCTCCCGCGGAGGTAGATACGATCTACCTCGGTGGTGGGACTCCGAGTCTGCTTTCGGAAAGGCAGATAGGAACGATTTTGGAGACAATAAGAAGGAAATATTTGGTAAAACCGGACGCGGAGATCACGATGGAGTGTAATCCGGGAACCGTGACCGCAGAGTCATTGCGGGCCTTTCGTGATCTGGGGATCAATCGTCTCAGTGTCGGGATCCAGTCGGCGGTGGAAAAAGAACTTTCTCTCTTGGGAAGGATTCATACCTTTTCGCAGGCGAAACAGGCAGTATTTTGGGCGAGAGAGGCTGGATTTACAAATCTGAGCGTGGATCTGATGAGTGCGATTCCCGGGCAGACGCTTGCTTCGTATGAACATTCGTTGCGGGAAATACTGGCATTGGAACCGCAGCACATTTCGTCCTATAGTTTGATCATCGAAGAAGGAACCCCATTTTTTGAAAAATATAGCAGCAATCCGCCGGTGAACGAAGACACCGATCGTAAAATGTATGAATTGACGCAGCAGATGCTTGCGGACAGAAGATATGCCCGCTATGAGATATCCAATTATGCAAGACCGGGATTTGAGAGCCGTCATAATACCAAATATTGGACCGGGGAGGATTACCTTGGTGTGGGACTTGGTGCAAGCTCGAAAATAGGAACGTTCCGCTTGAAAAATGAGACCAGTCTAAGGCAGTATATGAGCCGGCTTAGCCGGGGCGAGACGGTGGCATCGGTTGAGGAAATTCTTACGAAAGAGGACGCGCAGGTGGAATTTTTTATCCTTGGAATGCGGTGCATGAAGGGAGTTTCCCTTAGAAAATACCGGGAAAGATTTGGAGAGGATGCTTTTGTCCGATATGGAAAAACCATTGAGAAAATCTGTGATATGGGGCTTGCTGCCAGGGAGGAAGACCGGCTTTTTCTGACCGCAAAAGGAATTGATGTGAGCAATCTGGTTTTTGAGATGTTTTTCGAGTAAAATTGGAGTAAAATCCGCAAATTTGACTAGACAATAAGAGAAAAAACAGTTACAATAAATATAACTAATATTTTGTTAAGGAAGTGAACCAATGAATTCAGTATATGAGAAGGTCGAATTGTGTTATAAGCAGATTCGTACGAAAATTGATTTTGTGCCAAAGGTAGCGATTGTTTTGGGAAGCGGACTGGGTGCTTTGGCAGAAGTGATTAAAGTGGTAGATTCGATTGACTATGCTCAGATTCAGGGATTTCCTGTATCTACGGTAGATGGTCATAAAGGTCGTTTTGTATTTGGATATATCGAGCAGACTCCTGTAGTGATCATGCAGGGCCGTGTTCATTTTTACGAAGGATATGCGATCAGCGATGTGGTTCTTCCGATTCGTGTCATGAAAAAACTCGGAGCAGAAATTCTGTTTTTGACAAATTCTGCCGGTGGATTGAATACGATGTACCGTCCGGGAGATTTTATGATGATCACCGATCAGATCGCAAGTTTTATGCCGTCTCCTCTGCAGGGAGCAAATGTAGACGAGTGGGGCAGCCGTTTTCCTTCGATGGAAAATCTTTACGATACCCAGCTTTGCGAGTGCATTCGTCAGTCAGCGAGAGACTGTAATGTGCCGCTTCGTGAAGGTGTGTACGTACAGATGCGCGGACCACAGTATGAATCCACAGCAGAAGTTCGTATGTGTCAGGCAATCGGTGGAGATGCCGTTGGTATGAGTACGGCGATCGAAGCAATTGCAGGACGCCACATGGGAATGCGTGTGTGCGGATTGTCATGTATCTCCAATATGGCTTGTGGAATCAGCAAGACGCCATTGAACCATATGGAAGTGACAGAAGTTGGAGAAAAGATGGCTCCATTGTTCCGCCTGCTCGTATATAAGGCAATCAGTAAAATGACAGCAGATATGATCGAGAAGACAGAACCGACGGTAAGACCGATGGTGGCACAGCCGGTTCGACAGAGTGTGATTATTGATGATATGTAAGGAAAATAAGATACGGTTCTATCATGCCAGAATTGCGGCGATGGGACCGAATCGGGAAATTTTTACAGGAGAACTCCATGTCGAGGGAAACCGGATCACCTATGTGGGTGATGCGGAAAATGCGCCACAGAAAATGTGGGACCGCGAGATTGACGTGGAAAATGACCTTCTCCTGCCGGGATTTAAAAATGCGCATACGCATACAGCGATGACATTTCTTCGTTCGTATGCAGACGACGTGCCATTGCAGACCTGGCTGTACGAAAAAATCTTTCCGATGGAAGACAAACTTACGAAAGAGGATCAATATTGGCTGATCCGTTTGGGAATCATGGAATATCTGACAAGCGGAATTACAGCGAATTTTGATATGTACCGTGATTTTGACTGCCATGCGGAAGTGTCACGCGATGTGGGATTTCGTACGGTAATGTGCAGTGGTCTGAATGACTTCTGCAGCTCGGTAGAAGAAGTGAAAGAACAGTTTTACCGCTTAAATGAGATGTCGCCGCTGGTTTCTTGTCAACTTGGATTCCATGCGGAATATACGACAAAACGTGAAACCTTAGAACAGCTTGCCAAGGTGGCTTTGGATCTTCGCAAGCCGGTCTATACGCATATAGCAGAAACAAAGAAAGAGGTCGAGGAATGTTATGAAAAGTATCATGTTTCCCCGTTTGGGTTTTTGGATTCTATTGGTATGTTTGCTCATGGTGGCGGGGGCTTTCATGGGGGCTGGATGTCCGAAGAGGATAAGAAAATTTGCCAGAAAAACAAACTCGCGATCGTATCCAATCCGTCGTCAAATCTTAAATTAGCGAGCGGGATCGCAGATCTCTGTGGATTGATGGATGCGGGGATTCCGGTAGCATTGGGAACAGATGGACCAGCGAGCAACAATGCGCTTGATATGTTCCGGGAGATGTATCTTGCGTCGGTACTGCCGAAAGTATATCACAAAGATGCCGCAGCGATGAAGGCGGACGATGTTCTTTCGATGGCGACGACACAAGGAGCACTTGTAATGGGATTAAAGGACTGCGATTGCCTTGCAGAAGGCAAACTTGCCGATATCATACGTATTGATATGAAACGCCCGAATATGCAGCCGGAGCATGACATTCTTAAAAATCTGGTATATAGCGGAAGCAAGGAAAATGTGCGGATGACGATGGTAGATGGTAAGATTTTATACGAAGATGGACAGTTTTTCATGGATGAAGACCCATTGGATGTATATCGTCAGACGGCAAAGATTATCGAACGAATGGAGAATAATTGATTATGCCATATTTTTGCTTTATGTTATTGTTAGCATAATAAAATCACAGCAAGAGTAGAAATGAGGCATACGCATGAATAGAAAAAAGATAGTCAGAATGATGTTTTTAATGTGCCTACTCTTCGGAGCAGGTACATTTTTTTGTGGCGCAAAAACGATACAGGCACAGGAAAAAATTGTATATACGATGGAAAAGGGCAGCAGTAAAACGATTACAAAACTGCTGAAAAATCATCCCTATACAAAGAATGATCTGGCAAAGTACCGTAATCTTACGTGGAAGTCTACGCAGCCTAAGATCTTAGAAGTGAAGGCAAACCGTAAATTGGTTGCCAAAAAGAAAGGGAAAGCATATCTGCGTGGTTACGATAAAAATAAGAAAAAGGTAGTGGCTATCCGCTTGATCGTGGGAAAAACGGTAAAGAAAATTACCGTTCCATCGACTCAGATCACGATTCCGTTTGGTGGATCAGCGCGTCTGGAGGCAGCCGTCAAACCGGAAAGTGCATCCTATACAAAATTATATTACGAAGTGAAAAATCCGGAGATCATAACGGTATCTGCAAAGGGAAAAGTCACTTCTCTGGCATCCGGGAGTACCCGTGTTACGATATATTCGAAGGATGGAAACAGCAAAAAAACAGTCCGTGTCAAAGTGACAGAGGGAACGATCCGTACCACGACGAAAGGAAAGGTAAAGGGCACAAAGAGCAGCGATGCAGCTTCGTTAATCTGGTATGGAATCCCTTATGGGGCTTCGACAGGCGGAACCAATCGATGGAAAGCTCCTCAGCCAGTCAGCGCCTGGAGCGGAACATTGAATGTGCGTACTCCGAAATCGGGGGCGGCATGTTATGGAGATGGGACAAATTACAAGGGAACGGAAGATTGTCTGTATGTAAATATCTATCGTCCGAATACGACAGAAAAGAATCTGCCGGTCATGGTTTACCTGCATGGCGGCGGAAATGCGTCGGGGACAGCCAATACTGACTTTTCAAAATTTGCTGTGGCGGCGAAGGCAGTTGTTGTTTCGGTTGAGTACCGATTGGGAGCATTTGGTTACCTGAGTCATCCGGCATTGCAGACCGGAACGGCAGAGGAAAATAGTGGAAACTTTACTTTGCTTGATATCAAGGCAGCACTTCAATGGGTCCAGAGAGAAATCGGAAATTTCGGCGGAAATGCAGGAAATGTTACGCTGTCCGGTTTTTCTGCGGGAGCAAGAAATGTGATGTTCTGTATGATCTCCCCACAGATGAAGGGGTTATTTCATAAAGTAATTGCTTTTAGCGGCGGTTGTCAGACTTGTACGCCGGAGCAGGGAGAAGAATCTTCGGAGGGCAAGCTTGCGACAGTATTAGTGAACCGGGGAAGCTATGCGACGAAAGAAGAGGCATTGAAATATATTCAGTCGGCTGATAATGCAACTATCCGGGATCTGTTTTACAGTCTTACGACTGCGGAAGTTGCCAATATGTACCGTTCTTCAGCACTGCGTCTGAATCTTTTTCCACAGGGATTTAATGATGGAACGGTGATCCCGAAAGAAGGATTTTCCGTTATCGCGAGTGGCAATTATAATCGCGTGCCGGTGATCCTTGGAAGCGATGTGACAGAATTTTCCAGTTTTGCTATGAAAACGGATATTACCGGGGCATTAAGTGCGACCACAACGACTACGTATGACCGCTTGATGCAGCTGGCAATTCAGTATGGAAGTTTATTCCAATCGGAACATTATATCGAAGAGACGGCAAATCTGCTTTCACAGGATGCGCTGCATCAGCCGGTATATGCGTACCGCTTTTTGTGGGGGACGGATCCGGCAGTGACCGATGCTGCCTACAGTACCTATGTAGGAGCAGCACATGGGGTATCGAAGGATTTCCTGCGTGGATCGTATAAGAATGAAAATCCGGAACTTTCGCCGAATGCGATCCGTACAGAGAATAAAGGGGGCAGGAAAGAATTGACAAGTATTATGCAGAAATATGTAGGGGCGTTTTTGAGTAATGGTTCCCCGAATGTAACAGGATTGAATACCTGGAGCACATGGAATGCCGCAGCGGGCGTAAATAAGATCATGCTGTTTAATGCGACGGCAAAGAAGGCTTCCGCAGTAATGAGTCCGCAAATGTATTCGGATGAGGAAACCTTTGCTCAGTTAAAGGCAGAAGCAAATGAAGATGAATACCGCATATTGATGGAGGTTATGTTTAAAAACCGATTCTTTATGCCGGAAAATAAGGAATAATTTTCCCGCTTTCCGCATATCCTTTTAGTAAGACAATGTTTGCGTAAAGGGATACGCAGGAAAAGGGGGATTCTATGAAAAGAAATACACAGACCATGGACGGCAATATGGCAGCAGCGTATGTATCGTATGCATTTACCGAGGCGGCAGCAGTATATCCGATTACACCATCTTCACCGATGGCAGAATATACAGAAAAATGGGCGGCAAAGGAAAAGAAAAATGCGTTTGGACATGCTCCGCTCATCCGGCAGATGCAGTCGGAAGCAGGGGCGGCCGGTGCCCTTCATGGGATATTGCAGGCAGGAGCTCTTGGGACGACATACACGGCATCCCAGGGGCTTCTTTTGATGGTACCAAATTTATATAAAATGGCAGGGGAACTACTTCCGGCAGTCATTCACGTGGCGGCGAGAGCTTTGGCAACACATGCGCTGTCCATTTTCTGCGATCATTCCGATATTTACGCCTGTCGTCAGACTGGTTGTGCAATTCTCTGTGCGTCAAGTGTGCAGGAAGTGATGGATCTGGGGGCGGTCGCGCATATCGCGGCGATTCAGGGGCGCATTCCATTTCTTCACTTCTTTGATGGATTCCGTACGTCACATGAGATTCAGAAAATCGAAGTGTGGGATGAGGCTTCTCTACGGGAAATGATACCTTTTGAAGCGGTGGATGCCTTTCGGAAACGGGCATTGAATCCGGAACACCCGGTACAGCGCGGCACAGCACAAAACCCTGACATATTTTTCCAAGTGCGGGAAGCGGCAAACGGATATTATGACAGACTGCCGGAAATCGTCGAAAATACGATGAATGAGGTCAATGAACGCGCAGGGACAGAGTATCATTTATTTGATTATTATGGAGATAAAGAGGCGACACATGTTATTGTGGCGATGGGGTCGGTCTGTGAGACGATCAAAGAGACGATTGATGCCATGCAGCAGGCGGGAAGAGAAAAGATCGGGCTTGTGCAGGTGAGGTTGTTCCGCCCGTTTTCAAAGAAACATCTGCTTGAGGCACTTCCGAAAAGTGTAAAACAGACTACGGTGTTAGACCGCTCTAAAGAGCCGGGAGCCGTGGGCGAGGCATTGTATCTTGATATTGTGGCGGCATTAAAGGATAGTCCATATGCGTCGGTTCCGGTATTTGGAGGAAGATACGGTTTGGGATCAAAGGATGTCACACCGGGGGATATTGCGGCGGTTTACAAAAATTACCATACAAAGAATTTTACGATAGGGATCTGTGATGATGTGACGCATCTTTCGCTGAAACCGTATCCGGTGGAAATGACCGGAGAACGCGCTTATGAGTGCAAATTCTGGGGAATGGGTGCCGATGGGACAGTAGGAGCAAATAAAAACTCGATCAAGATCATCGGGGAAAATACGCCGCTTCAGGTGCAGGCTTATTTTGAATACGATTCACGGAAATCCGGCGGTGTTACGATTTCGCATCTGCGGTTTGGAAAACAGCCGATTCGTTCGGCATATCGTGTTCATCAGGCGGATTTTGTCGCGTGCCACATGCCCGCGTATCTGGAATGCTATGACATGGTTCAGGATCTGCGGCAAGGCGGCACATTTTTATTAAACTGCCCGTGGACTTCGGAAGAGGCAGCGGAAAGACTGCCGGCAAAGGTAAAGCGGATATTGGCAGAAAAAGAAATCCGGTTTTACTGCATTGATGGATTTGCGATTGGGAAAGAAATCGGGTTAGGTGGACGGATCAATACAATCCTGCAGGCGGCATTTTTTGCAATCAGTGGGATACTGCCGGCAGAAAAGGCCCGAGATCTTTTGAAAGAAGCGGCAGAAAAAACATACGGGAAAAAAGGACAGGCAGTCGTAGAACAGAACTGGAAAGCGATTGAAGAAGGAATGACAAAATTCCGGAAAATCGAAGTGAAAGAAGAGTGGAAAAAACTGGAAGATAAAAAAACAGAAAAACAAGAAGAACCGACTTCGTTTTTGCATTATGTAAAAACGATTCAGAGAAAAATGAATTCACAGCGGGGAGATGAGCTGCCGGTTTCCGAATTTGTCGAATATGCAGATGGCACGATGCCGGTAGGAACGGCTGCTTTTGAAAAACGCGGAGTAGGGATCCAGAGCCCGCGATGGAATCCGGAAGGGTGCGTCCAATGCAATGCGTGTTCGCTGGTGTGCCCGCATGCCTGCATTCGTCCGCTGGTGATCCGTGAAGAGGAGCGGGAACACGCCCCAGAGGGAACCTTTACGGAACTTCGTGGGATGGACAACCGGCTCTTTGCGATTACCGTATCTCCGCTCGATTGTACCGGGTGTGGAAATTGTGCGGACATCTGCCCGGGAAATAAGAAAAACAATGTACTGGAAATGATCCCATCCGGTGAGGCGATGGGGCAGCAGCCATTGTACGATTATGGAGAATCTTACGAAAATGATTCCGGAGTTTTGAATAAATTTCCGGAAACGACGGTAAAGGGAAGCCAGTTTAAAAAGCCGTTGCTGGAGTATTCCGGAGCGTGTGCCGGATGCGGGGAGACACCGTATGCGAAGCTCGTAACACAGTTATTTGGAGAACGGCTGTATATCGCCAACGCAACCGGGTGTTCCTCTATCTGGGGAGGTTCCGCTCCATCGTGTGCCTATACGGTAAATGCGCAGGGAAAAGGGCCGGCCTGGGCGAATTCGCTGTTTGAAGACAATGCAGAATTTGGATTTGGTATGATGATGGCACAGAAGGCCCTTCGCAAACGGGTATTTGAGGCGGCAAATGACCGCCTGAGAGAAGCGGAAGGCGAAGAAAAGGAAGTTTTGCAATCCTATCTGGGAAGCTGGTCAGAGGGGACGCAAAATGCCATTGCGGTGCAGAAAATGACAGCATATTACGAGCAATTGGAAAATCCGAACCGTTTACAGCAGGAGATTGTGCAGTTAAAAGATTTTGCTTCGAAAAAGAGCCAGTGGGTCTTCGGAGGAGACGGCTGGGCGTACGATATCGGCTATGGTGGGCTGGATCACGTGCTTGCGAGCGGTGAGGACATTAACATTCTTGTCTTTGATACCGAAGTGTATTCGAACACCGGAGGACAGGCCTCTAAAGCGACTCCGCAGGGAGCGGTTGCCCAGTTTGCGTCACAGGGAAATGAGAAAGAAAAGAAAAATCTGGCGGCTATTGCAATGTGCTATGACAATGTGTATGTGGCACAGGTCGCACTTGGCGCGGATTACAATCAGACGATCAAAGCTTTGGTGGAAGCGGAAGCACATGACGGTCCGTCGTTGATCCTTGCGTACGCACCATGTATCAATCATGGCATACGAAAAGGTATGGGAAAAGCAGTTGAAGAGGAAAAAAATGCGGTGCTTTCCGGGTATTGGCATTTGTTCCGTTTTATTCCGGAACGAGGCAGAAGGGGAGAAAATCCATTTGTCTTGGATTCCAGAGAACCCAAACTTTCGTATGAGGAATTTTTGAAGGGAGAGCTGCGTTACGAGAGGCTTTTGTGGGAAAATCCGGAACGGGCTGAGACACTTTTTGCCAAAGCGGCACAAAAAGCCAAAGAAAAATATGAAAAGCTGAGGGAGATATCCTTGCAATAATCCGTAAAATGGTGTATAAATATTCATAGAGGTTTTTTTAAAATGGAAAACCATGGGGAAATTGAAATAGAGAACAATGGAGGAAAGAAAACATGGAATTAACAAGTGTACGAAGCTTTTTTCGTGACCGCGAACAATATATCGGAAAGGAAGTAGTGACCGGCGGCTGGGTGCGAAGCATCCGTGCGTCAAAAACATTTGGATTTATCGTTGTCAATGACGGAACATTTTTTGAGCCGATTCAGGTAGTGTATAGTGATACTCTGGACAACTTTGAAACGATTTCTAAATTAAATGTGGGTGCTGCCGTAATCGTAAAAGGAACTCTGGTAGCGACACCGGAAGCAAAGCAGCCATTTGAGATTCAGGCATCCAGTGTAGAGATTGAAGGCGCTTCCAGCGGAGATTATCCGCTTCAGAAGAAGAGACATTCTTTTGAGTACCTGCGTACGATCAGCCATCTGCGTCCGAGAACAAATACATTTCAGGCGGTATTCCGTGTACGTTCTTTGATTGCTTATGCAATTCACAAATTTTTCCAGGAACGTGAATTTGTATATGTTCATACACCATTGATTACCGGAAGTGACTGTGAAGGTGCCGGAGAAATGTTCCAGGTTACCACGCTGGATCTGAATAATGTGCCGAAAAATGAAGATGGCAGCATTGATTACAGCCAGGATTTCTTTGGCAAAGAGACCAATCTGACCGTAAGCGGACAGCTCAATGGCGAGACTTATGCACAGGCATTTAAAAATATTTATACCTTTGGTCCGACATTCCGTGCGGAAAATTCCAATACGACCCGTCATGCGGCAGAATTTTGGATGATCGAGCCGGAAATCGCATTTGCTGACTTGCAGGATGATATGATTCTGGCAGAGAGTATGTTAAAATATGTCATCCGCTATGTGCTGGAAAATGCACCGGAAGAGATGGATTTCTTTAACCGTTTTGTGGACAAGGGACTGATTGAAAGACTGGAGCATGTTGCAAATTCAGAATTTGCGCATGTTACATATACAGAAGCAATTGAAATTCTTGAGAAAAACAATGACAAATTCGAGTACAAAGTATCCTGGGGCGCAGATCTTCAGACAGAGCATGAACGTTATCTGACAGAAGAAGTATTTAAACGCCCGGTATTTGTAACGGATTATCCGAAAGAGATCAAGGCATTTTACATGAAAATGAACGAAGATGGAAAGACTGTTGCAGCGATGGACTGTCTGGTTCCGGGAATCGGCGAGATCATCGGTGGAAGCCAGCGTGAAGACGATTATGATAAATTGGTCGCACGTATGGAAGAATGCGGACTGCGCAAAGAGGACTATGAGTTCTATCTTGATTTGAGAAAATACGGTTCTACCCGTCATGCCGGATTTGGTCTTGGATTTGAGAGATGTGTGATGTACCTGACAGGAATGTCCAACATCCGTGACGTCATTCCATTCCCAAGAACTGTAAATAACTGTGATTTATAGGAGGCAGAAATGAAGGTACCTGAAGGTTATCAATCCGCCCTTGATGTCCGTGAGACAGAAGTGGCGATTAAAGAAGTAAAAGATTTTTTTGAGAGAGCATTGGCGACAAATCTGAATCTGACACGTGTGTCAGCACCGTTGTTCGTAGCACCGGAAACGGGATTGAACGATGATCTGAATGGCGTGGAACGCCCGGTTTCTTTTGGAATCCGCGAGCAGAATGACCGCGTTGTACAGATTGTACATTCTCTGGCAAAATGGAAACGCCACGCATTAAAACGATACGGATTTTCCGTTGGGGAAGGATTGTATACCGATATGAACGCAATCCGCCGCGATGAGGATACCGACAATATCCATTCGATCTTTGTCGATCAGTGGGATTGGGAACGTATTATAGAGAAGGCACAGAGAAACGAAGAGACATTGAAAGAAATCGTACGCAAAGTATACCAGTCTCTGCAGGAGACAGAGGATTATATGTCCGTACAATATTCTTACATAAAGAAAACACTTCCACAGGATATCACTTTTGTTTCGACGTATGAACTGGAAGAAAAATATCCGGAAAAGACGCCGAAAGAGAGAGAATATCTGGCAGCCAAAGAGCATGGTGCGATTTTCCTTATGAAGATCGGAGACAAGCTGGCAAGTGGTGAACCACATGACGGACGTGCGCCGGATTATGATGACTGGTCATTGAACGGCGATATCATCGTGTATTATTCGGTTTTGGATATTGCACTGGAGCTTTCTTCCATGGGAATCCGCGTGGATGAAAAAGCATTGGAAGAGCAGTTGAAAAAAGCCGGCTGCGAAGAAAGGGAAAATCTTCCATTCCAGAAAGAAGTGCTGGAAGGCAAACTGCCATATACCATCGGAGGAGGAATCGGACAGTCCCGTATCTGTATGTTCTTCCTGAGAAAAGCGCACATCGGTGAGGTACAGGCATCCCTGTGGCCGGATGAGATGGTGGAAGAAGCGGAGAGAGGGAACATTCACTTACTGTAGAAAAGAGGTCTAATATGGATAATTTTACATTTTATGCACCAACCTATTTTGATTTTGGAAAAGGCGCAGAGGCGCATGTCGGTCAGCTGATCCGTCGTTTTGGTGGAACCAAAGTGCTTCTTCATTACGGTGGAGGCTCCATCAAACGTTCCGGTTTGTATGACCGTGTGACAAAATGTCTGAAAGACGAAAAAATTGATTTTGTGGAACTTGGCGGGGTAAAGCCAAATCCGCGAAGTGGTTTGGTTTATGAAGGCATAGAATTGTGCAAAAAAGAGGGTGTCGATTTTATTCTTGCTGTAGGCGGCGGAAGCACGATCGACTCTTCCAAAGCAATTGCTGCAGGAACTTGCTATGATGGTGATTTCTGGGATTTCTATGAAAAGAAGGCAACGATTGAGAAGGCACTTCCGATCGGAACAATCCTGACGATCGCAGCAGCCGGATCCGAAGGATCTATGAATACCGTGATCAATAATGAAGAGACCGGATTTAAGAAAGGGGCAGCTTCCGAGCATCTTCGCCCGAAATTTTCTATCATGAATCCGGAATTGACCTGCACGCTGCCACCATATCAGTCGGCAGCAGGAGCGACGGACATTATGATTCATATCTGTGAGCGTTATTTTTCCAATACGGAAGAAGTGGAAATCACAGACCGTCTTTGTGAAGCAGTATTAAAGACAATAATCTTTGAGGCACCTCGTATTATCGAGGATCCAAATAACTATGAGGCTCGTGCCAATATTATGTGGGCAGGAATGCTTGCGCACAATAATGTATGTGGTGTCGGACGTGTTCAGGACTGGGCAAGCCACCATATCGAACATGAACTTTCTGCGATGTACGATGTGACACACGGCGCCGGACTTGCGGTAATTACACCGGCATGGATGCGCTATGTGCTTAAGATCAATCCACATAAATTAGTGCAGTTTGCTACCCGAGTATGGGACATTGAACCACAGGAGACAGACGAAGCAACGGCATTAAAAGGAATCGAAGCGTTTGAGGCATTTTTAAAGAAAATCGGTATGCCGCTTACGTTTGAAGAAATTGGAGCCAAAGCGGAAGATATCGACCGGATGACGGAAAAACTTCTTGGAAAGCGTAAGACAGAAGGTAATTATGTAAAACTTGCAAGTGATGATGTAAAGAAAATCTATCATTTTGCAGCAGAACGCAAGCCGGAATGAGATTGAAATCTGGAGGAAAGCCATGAGAGATCAGAATGAATTTATGCGGCAGATGCTTGACCTCGTTGAGTTTGCCAAGACAAATGAAAACCGCATTACCAAAGAACAGGTGGATGATTTCTGCCAGGATATGAAATTGCAGAAATCCCAGCTTAAACTGGTATATGAATTTCTGGAAGAACATCATATCGAGGTGGAAGGCGTCACGGCGAAAGAAGCATTTAGCACAAAAGAGGGCAAAGATCCTTCGATGAATACCGAGGATTCCCGGTATATTACAGTATACCGCCGAGAACTGCGTGAATTGGAACCTTGTTCAGAAGAAGAGAGACAGATGTTGTACGAGCGGCTTTTGGCAGGTGAGGCGGAGGTTTCTCACCGCGTGGTAGAATCCCATCTGCAGCGCGTGGTAACCCTGGCGACAAAATATAAAAACCGCGGTGTACCATTGGAAGATCTGATCCAGGAAGGCAATCTGAGTCTTTTGCTGGCAGTCGAGGAACTTTGTGGAAACACCGAAGTTCTCGATGTGAAAAAAGAACTTGACCGGTATGTGAAGAGCCGGATGATCGAACTTGCCGATGAGCAGATGGCAAGTAAAGGCATGGAAAATACTATCGTTGCGAAGACGAACCTGATTCACGAGGCGACCAAAGTGCTCGCGGAAGAATGGGGACGTTTGGCAACATTGGAAGAACTGGCAGATTATACCAAAATGCCGGAAGAAGAAATCAGTATGTATGTTGATCTTGCGTTAGATGAGATCCACATCGGCAGAGAATAAGTGACGGAGCAGTTATGAGATATGAGGACAGCATTCGCCAGATAAAAGGCGTCGGAGAAAAAGCAGAACAGCGTTTCCATAAATTGGATATTTGGAATGTCGGAGACCTTTTGGAACATTATCCAAGAGAATACGATAAATTTCATGATCTGGTTAAGATCGCAGACGTAAAAGAAGGCGAGATGGCGGCTGTAGAAGGCGTTATGGCGTGCCGTCCTTCGATTCATACGACCGCAAGGCTGAAAATCTTATCCATGGTGCTCGAAGATGAAACCGGCCGGATTACGGTTACGTGGTTTAATATGCCGTTTTTAGCAAACCGGCTGAAAATGGGAACCCGTTATATTCTTCGAGGGAAAGTTGGCCGCAAAAACGGAAAACTTGTGCTCGAACAGCCGAAAATGTATAGTAAAAATGAATTTTTCAAGCAGGTTGGAAGGATGCATCCGATCTATCCTTTGACCGCAGGGCTTACAAATCATGCTGTCGAAAAGGCAGTGCGTGATGCCATCGGTTCGCTGGAAGGGGCTGCAGAATTTCTGCCTGCTGATCTTCGGAAACGTCAAAATCTTCTTGCATATCGTAAGGCAATTCATGACATCCATTTCCCGAAAAATCAGCTGGAATATCGAAAGGCCAGAAAACGGCTTGTATTTGATGAGTTTTTTCTATATCAGGCAGCCTTACAGGCAATCCGCATCAAAAATTATAAGCCGAGTTCTCATGTCATGACGAAAAACAAAAGCCTGGAAGAATTTGTAAATGATTTACCCTATAAACTGACAGCGGCACAAAAAAGAGTTTACGAAGAAATTGAAAAAGATATGACCGGCGGAATGACAATGAACCGTCTGGTGCAGGGGGATGTTGGCTCGGGGAAGACCGTAGTTGCCGTGATGGCGTTATTCCTTGCCGTGTGCAATGGAGAGCAGGGAGCCTTTATGGTGCCGACGGAAGTGCTTGCGATGCAGCATAAGGAATCCTTGGAGGCAATGCTTGCCCCATATGGAGTAAAGATCGGGCTCTTGATCGGCTCGATGACAGCCAAAGAAAAGCGGGAGGGAAAGCAGAAATTGGCAGAAGGCGAATGGAATATTGTCGTGGGAACTCATGCGATATTGCAGGATAATGTGGAATTTGCGGATCTTGCCCTTGTCATCACAGATGAACAGCATCGTTTCGGGGTGCGGCAGCGCGAAAAATTGATGGAAAAAGGAGATACACCGCATGTCCTTGCGATGAGTGCGACGCCGATTCCGCGGACGCTTGCCCTGGTATTGTATGGAGATATGGATTTGTCCATCATGGACGAACTTCCTGCCAACCGTCTGCCCATTAAAAACTGTGTCGTGGGAACGGATTACCGCCCGCAGGCGTACCGGTTTATGAAAGATCAGATTGAAAAGGGACGACAGGTGTATATCATCTGTCCGATGGTTGAAGAAAAAGAAGAGGTTGCACTTGAGAGTGTAGTGATGTATTCGGAACAGTTGAAGGAGATTTTTCCTGCCGGAATTACGATCGAATGTCTGCATGGGAAAATGAAGCCGAAAGAAAAAAATGAAGTGATGCAGCGGTTTATCGAGGGAACGACGGATATCCTCGTGTCGACGACGGTTATCGAAGTCGGGATTGATGTTCCGAATGCGACAGTAATGATGATTGAAAATGCAGAGCGTTTTGGCCTTGCCCAGCTTCACCAGCTGCGCGGCCGTGTTGGACGTGGAAAAGAGCAGTCTTACTGTATTTTAATGTATGGAAAAGAGAGCAAAGAAGGAAAAGAACGTTTGTCTATCCTTGCCGGCTCCAACGACGGTTTTGAGATCGCCAGAGAAGATCTGAAACTGCGCGGCCAGGGAGATTTCTTCGGTGTGATGCAAAGCGGGGACAAGCTGTTTTCACTTGCGGATATCTATGAAGATGCGCCGGTGTTAAAAGCGGCAAACGAGGAAGCAAAGAATTATGCCTTTGATGAGATCACGATGTTTTATAAGAAAAATCGACGTCTGGTGGAAAAATTAAATTCCTATATGGGAAATGTTTCGTTATAAAACAGTTGAAAAATAGTTCAATATCGTTTACAATGATGTTGGGATGAAAAATATTTGCAAGGGAGAAAAACTATGCGAGTAATTGCAGGGACAGCCCGCAGGCTGCCATTGATTGCACCGGAAGGGAAAGATACACGGCCTACGACAGACCGGATTAAAGAGACTTTATTTAACATCATTCAGGACGATGTTCCCGGAGCGATGTTTTTGGATTTATTTAGTGGAAGTGGTGCCATTGGGATCGAAGCATTGAGCCGTGGCGCAAAACAGGCATATTTGGTAGAATTTGGAAAAGAACCACTGCGATGCATTAAAGCAAATCTGGCAAAGACACATTTGGAAGATCAGGCGGTAGTGCTTCCGGTAGAAGTGACCTATGCGGTTTCTAAGCTGGAAAAGCAGGGGACAACCTTTGATATTATTTATGCGGATCCACCCTACCGAAAAGGATTTGAAGAAAAACTGGCACAATTGATCGGACAGTCAGATATTGTAAAAGAAGATACCTTGGTGATTTTTGAATCTGCCCTTGAAACTCCGATTGATTTTATTGATGAAGATGTATATGAGATTGAAAAAGTAAAGGAATATAAGACGAATAAGCACATTTTTCTGCGCGTAAAGAAGGAAAGATAGAAAGGATCAGGTAAAATATATGAACCCATCAAGAATTGAAAAAGCGATAGACGAAATCTACGATTATGTAGAAAATTGTAAACCGGCAAAATTGGCACCCAATAAGGTGACGGTTGCGAAAGATGAATTGTATGATCTTCTCGATGCACTTCGTATGTGTGCACCGGAGGAAATCCGTACATATCAGAAGATTATTAATAACAGAGATCAGATTTTAGCGAAAGCCAATGCCGAAGCAGAGCAGATCCGCAGTCAGGCACAGCAGGAGACAGCACAGCTTTTGAATGAAAGTGATCTGGTACAGAGTGCGTATGCGCAGGCAGAACAGATTATGGCGCAGGCACAGAGCCAGGCAGAGCAGATTTTAAATCAGGCAGTGCAGGAGAGCGATCAGGTGCGTACCTCTGCGTTGTATTATACAAGTGATCTGCTTTCTCAGGCAGGAAGAAATATCGAAACTTCTTTGAAAGAGATGGAAAGCAAGTCCACCATGCTTATCAGCGCATTGAAACAGGATATCGAAGTAATTAAGGCAAACCGCAGCGAATTGATGTCTCAGATCCAGGGCGGCTCAACACAGCAGCCAGAGCAGGCACAGGAAGAAAGCGAAGAAACCGCTGAATAATTTGCTGCCGGCATACCAGAAGATAGGCAGCCCATTCTTTTGAAGCACACTATTGGTCTGCGCCATCGCGCACAGACCGCCGAAGGAAGTGATGGCAAGAGAAAGGGCTGTTTTTATTGGGGAATCCGCGAGACTTTGGCATAACAGATGGTTTCCTGTCGTGATTTCCAGAATCCCGCACAAAAGGGAAGTCGGGAGAGCCCCGAAAAACATCGTTTGCTTCAAGAAAGAAGTGAGAACGGAAAAAACGAGGATATAACATCCGATTTTGATGAGAAGTTCTGCGGAATGATTTAATTCAAGGTCAAATTGGTCGAAAAGCGATAAGGAGTCTGAGGACTCTTTTTTTTCTGCGCTTTTTGGAAGAAAATGGGCGTTCGCCGGCGTTTTTCGAAGAAGAAGCCAGGTACAGAAGCTTCCTAAGAAGGAGGAAACCAATAGCAGGAGATAAAAAACATAACGTTCGGTTCCGAGGTGCAGGAGAGAGCCACCCACAAAATAAATGACAAACATCGGACTGGCATTGTTGGTAAAACCGGAAAAGAAAATGGCACTGCGATAAGAGAGAACTCCTTTTTGATAGAGTTCGCCCGAAAGTTTTGCACCAATCGGGTACCCGGATAAAATACCGGCAAACAAAAGGAAATATTTGGAAAAAGAACCGCTGGTATATGTGCGGATCAGGGAGGTGCAGAGGCAGAAGGGAAAGAGGGACGGAAGTACGACGGTGGCCCATAAAAAAAGACCATCTTTTGCTCCGCTGCAAACCGTTTCCGGAAACAGCAGAAGAAAAGCCAGGATAAAAAACAGAAAAAAAAGCATGGGTGCCCCTCCGAAATTGTATTGGTATAACGTATGTATAATTTTCTCAAATATGCCACATACTAGAAGAAAAAAGGAGTGGTCGGATGTCTTCATTTGCGATTGTGACAGATTCTACGGCAAATCTGCCAAAACCATTTATTGAAAAACAAGGTATTTATGTACTGCCACTTACGTGGATCGCCGGTGAAAAAGAATATAGCGGGAGTATTGAGGGAGAAAGAGAATCCTATGCGTTGTTTTACGAGAAACTGCGGAAGGAAAAACGTATCTCAACGTCAATGACTAACCAGAGAGCGGCGAAAAAACTGGTACAAAAACTGCTGGCAGAAGGAAAAGATATTTTGTATATTGGATTGTCATCGAAATTGAGTGGTACATTTCATATGATGGAGCGGGTGCTTAGTTATGAAGCAAAAAAATATCCGGAGAGGAAATGGTATGCGGTCGATAGTTTTGCGATAGGTTTGGGCGAGGGGAGTCTGGTGTTTGATGCGGTAAAGATACGTAGGCGCGGCGAAGAAATTGGTGCGGCATATGCCTGGTGCTGTCAGAGAAGATGGCGTCTGCATACGCTTTTTACGGTGGATGATCTCGGCTTTTTACGGCGCAGTGGACGCGCTAATGCGGTGCTTTCCACTGCTGGAAGTGTGTTAAAGATAAAACTGCTGTTTTCGATGCAGGATGGCGGTAAACTGCATCAGGTCGGAAAAGTGCGTGGAAGAAAAAAGGCATTGCAGGAGTTGACGACACTCGCATTGACAGGCCTGACAGAACCGCAGACCATTTATATCAGTCATGGAGACTGTCACGAGGATGCTTGCTATGTGGCAAAACAGATGGAAAAGTCAGAATTTGTGAAAAAGATTATCATGCAGCCATTGGATCCGGTCTCTGCTTGTCATACCGGACCGAATTCCATCGGAATATTTTTTGTGTAAAATTGCCTTTTTGCTATTGAAATTTCATATCCACAGTTGTATAATTAAAAAGTATGATTTTTTGTAACGACTTCGTTACGGATTTGAAAATAAAAGCAGAAAGAAGGAAAAATGATGAAAGTTTTAGTAATCAATTGTGGAAGTTCATCTTTGAAATATCAATTGATTGATGCACAGACAGAAAAGGCATTGGCAGTAGGTCTCTGTGAGAGAATCGGAATCGACGGACGTTTGAACCATACTCCGGCAGGTGGAGAAAAGGTGGTTATCAATAAGGATATGCCAGACCATGAAGTAGCTGTTCAGATGGTATTGGACGAACTGACAGACGAAAAATATGGTGTAATCAGTGATTTGAAAGAAATTGATGCAATTGGTCATCGTGTTGTACATGGTGGAGAAAAATTTGCTTCTTCTGTAGTAATAAATGATGAAGTTATGGCAACAATCGAAGAGTGTAACCCACTTGCGCCGCTTCACAATCCGGCAAACCTGATCGGAATCCGTGCGTGCCAGGCAATTATGCCGGGTGTGCCAAATGTAGCGGTATTTGATACCGCTTTCCATCAGACGATGGAGCCAACCGCATTTATGTATGGACTTCCATATGAATGCTATGAAAAATATAAAGTACGTCGTTATGGTTTCCACGGAACAAGCCATAGTTTCGTATCCAAACGTGCGATCGCACTGGCAGGACTGGATCCTGAAAATTCCAAAGTGATCGTATGCCACCTTGGAAATGGTGCCAGCGTATCTGCAGTAAAAAATGGTAAATCCGTAGATACCAGTATGGGACTTACACCACTCGAAGGTCTGGTAATGGGTACACGTAGTGGAGACATTGACCCGGCAATCATCGAGTATCTTGCTCATGCAATGGATAAATCTTTGGAAGAAGTAATGAAGATTTTGAACAAAGAGTCCGGTGTATATGGTCTTTCCGGTGTTTCCAGCGACTTCCGTGACTTGGAAAAAGCAGCCGATGAGGGAAATAAGAAAGCACAGCTTGCACAGGATGTATTTGGATATCGTGTAGCAAAATATATTGGTGCGTATACAGCAGCGATGAATGGTGTCGATGCAATCGCATTTACCGCTGGACTTGGTGAGAACAACGGTATCATGCGTGAGTATGTATGCAGCTTCCTTGGATATCTCGGTGTAGAGATTGACAAAGAGAAGAATGGTGTTCGTGGAGAAGAGACAATTGTTTCTACACCAAACAGTAAAGTAAAAGTTTTGGTTGTTCCAACAAATGAAGAGCTTGCTATCGCACGTGAGACCATGGAATTGGTTAAATAATATTTAAAAAATGTATTGACAAATAACCGCATTGACGGTATAATGGTAAAAGTGTTTTGAGTTTTTAAGGAGGTGTAAAGACATGTCAATCTGTCCTAAGAATAAATCTTCAAAAGCAAGAAGAGACAAACGTAGAGCAAACTGGAAAATGACTGCTCCTACTTTAGTTAAATGCAGCAAATGTGGAGAACTGATGGTGCCACATCGTGTATGCAAAAACTGCGGCAGCTACAATAAAAAAGAGATTATTGCAGCAACTGAGTAATGAACATAGTAGTTTATGGTCAGGGCTTATCATCGTTTTTGGTTGATAAGCCCTGTTTGTTTTCATGAAGAGGATGTGAATGAATGAGTAAAGTTTGCATTATTACAGATAGTAATAGCGGAATTACACAAAGTGAAAGTAAAGAATTGGGAATTGTAGTGATCCCGATGCCTTTTTATATTAATGAAGTACAGCATTTTGAAGATATTGATATGACCCAGGAACAGTTTTATGAGGCGTTGATGGATGAAAAGACCGAAGTGTCGACATCACAGCCGTCTCCGGATACGATCATGCAGACATGGAGAGAAAATTTGAAAGAGTATGACGAGATCGTGCATATTCCGATGTCGAGTGGAATCAGCAGTTCCTGTTCGACGGCGATGATGTTAGCACAGGAAGAAGAGTTTGAGGGCAAGGTTTTTGTCGTTGACAATCAGCGTATCTCGGTTACCCAGAGAAGAAGTGTGCAGCAGGCAAAAGAACTTGCAGAGCGGGGATACAGCGCAAAAGAGATTCATGATATCTTGTTTAGGGACAAGTTCCAGAGCAGTATTTATATTATGGTAAATACGTTGAAATATCTGCGAAAAGGTGGTCGTTTGACACCGGCAGTCGCAGCGATCGGAACTGTTCTTCGCATCAAACCGGTTCTTCAGATTCAGGGAGAAAAACTGGATTCGTATGCAAAAGTAAAAACGTTGAAACAGGCTAAGACGACGATGCTTAAAGCAATCCGCTCGGATTTTGAAAAACGTTTCTCAAACGAAGAGATGGAGATTGATATCGCTTATACATACGATAAAGCGGAAGCAGATAAATTTAAAGAAGAAATTCTTCAGGAGTATCCGAATGCCAAAGTGTATATGGATCCCCTGTCGCTGAGTGTGTCCTGCCATATCGGACCTGGAGCACTTGCGGTAGCACTTTCTAATGTGCCAAAAGAGTTACGTGAATAATAAGAAAAAGGGCAGTTGTCATATCGCTATGATAACTGCCTTTTTAAAAAACAAAATTAATTTTTACTTATCGGATGATTTCACATAAACGTCAACATCGTCATCGTCGTCAAAATCGTCGTCAAATTCGTCATAATCAAAATCACCATCAAAATCATCTAAATAACGAGGTGTCATATGACGGTATACAGCATAAGCGATTGCTGCTACGGAAGCAACAGCTCCGATAATAGCAAGTACCCACAAAATGCAGGATTTTCTTTCTTCCTCTGCTTTATTTTTTGAAATAAGCTGACTGATTTTTGCGTTATTCATAAGATCATCAAATTTTCCACACATAATCACTACCATCCTTTCCTGAAAAGTTGTGTTTTATATCCTTTTGTATTAGTATAGCATATCCGCGCAAAATATACTAGTAGATTTTCATTTTTTTTCGTAACTATTCAGGATCAATGTATGGAAATCAATGAATCGTCGTGCTTGCACGTAAGAGGCTTTGATTTCCATACATTTAGATCCTAATAGGGCTCCCCTCCCCATATGAGCATTTTAGCCTTGTCAAAGGCGAGAAAGAACACGAAGTGTTCGAAATGCGAATGTGCGGGAAGGGGGCCTGAATAGTTACTTGATCTTTAATAATTTGGCAAACGAAGCACGAAGCTTACGCTGTCCCATGGTATCAAAGTCAACAACAACTTCGTAGTCTGAGCCAAGTGGCTTCAAAGAGCGGACAATACCATTGCCAAATTTGATATGATAAACGGAGTCTCCTTCACCGTAATCCGGGGTACCGTTTGCCTCCGGTTTCTTTACTCCTTTTTGGATATAAGGATTTCCCGCAAATGGATTTTTTGACCCTTTGGAGTATATTTTTGCCGGTGAGAAAATGTCATCCAATGTGGCAGTACGATCGATCGAAGGGCGCGAGTTCGCGCGCGGCCGTGTGTCGACACCCTGTGTCTGCTTTAACAGATAACGAGGAATCTCGCTGATAAAGCGGGAAGGGAAGTTGAAGTTTGGCTGGCCGTTTTTCATGCGCTGCATCGCACAAGTCAGTGTCAGATTTTTCATGGCACGGGTGATCGCTACGTAGCACAGGCGGCGTTCTTCTTCAATCTCATCATCGGAGAGATCGTAGAGAGCCATGGCACTTGGAAATACATTTTCTTCCATTCCACAGACGTATACATTTGGAAATTCCAGTCCTTTGGCACTGTGAATCGTCATTAGAAGGACTTGTTCAGCATCGTCTTCTACAGTGTCAATATCAGCAACTAAGGCGATATTTTCAAGAAGTCCGTTGAGAGAAGCGGCTTCATCGGAAGTTTCTTCCTCACAGTCTGTCTGATATTGTGCGACTTTGTTTACCAAAGCATCCAGGTTTTCAAGGCGGGCATTGGCTTCTACAGTTTCCTCGGCTTCCAGATCTTTGACATACCCGGTCGCTTCAAAAATTTCATCCATTAATTCTGGCAGAGTCAGTTCATCGTCATCCAGGGCATGGCGAAGCCGCTCAATCAGTGTGACAAAGGAAAAGATCTTTGTCGCAGCACGTCCACAGCCGTCAATATAATCTGCCTGAGTGAGGGCCTCATAGAAGCTCATATCATTGTCAATTGCATAATTTGTGATACGCTGGATCGTCGTGGCTCCGATACCGCGTTTAGGTACATTGATGATTCGTTTGACAGCGATGTCATCCGCAGGGTTGTTGATCGTTTTCAAGTAACATAATATATCCTTAATTTCCTTACGGGAGTAGAAGTTGATCGCTCCCACGATGCGGTAAGGAATGCTTTCCTGTACCAGTTTTTCCTCAAATACACGTGACTGGGCATTTGTTCGGTAAAGGACTGCAAAATCGGAATAAGAAGCTCCTTGATTTCTTACTTTTTCCGCAATATCTCCGGCAATACCGGCGGCTTCTTCGTATTCATTGCCAAATTGAACATAACGGATCGGCTCGCCTTCTTCCTGATCTGTCCACAGCGTTTTCGCCTTTCGGGAAGCATTGTGGCGAATCACTTCATTGGCGGCTTCCAGAATCCGTTTTGTGGAACGGTAGTTCTGTTCAAGACGGATGACTTCCGCTTGTGGAAATACCTTTTCAAAGTTCAGAATATTCATAATATTGGCACCGCGGAATTTGTAGATGGACTGGTCATCATCGCCGACAACACACAAATTCTGGTAACGGGAGGCGAGAAGGCTGAGCAGTGTAAACTGAGCCGTGTTCGTATCCTGGTATTCATCTACAAGGAGATAGCGGAAGCGTTCCTGATACTGGCGCAGGACTTCCGGTTTTTTTTGAAACAATTCTACGGTTTTCATGATGAGGTCATCAAAATCAAGCGCATTATTTTGTTGTAAGCGCCGCTGATATTCCTTGTAAACCGAGCCGAATATTTTTTTGTTGTATTCTTTCGCCACTTCGGCGGCGTATTGATCCGGCGTTTGTAACTCATTTTTTGCCGAAGAAATGGCATTGAGAAAGGTTTTTTCTTTGTATTTTTTCGTATCTATATTCAAATGTTTGCAGATATCCTTCATCAAACTCTTTTGGTCGTCAGAGTCGTAAATTGTAAAACTGCGATCGTAGCCAAGATGATCAATAAAACGGCGCAAAATCCTGACACAGGTAGAGTGAAATGTGCTTACCCAGATGGATTCCGCTCCATAAGAAACAATGCGGTCGACGCGTTCCCGCATTTCATTGGCAGCTTTATTCGTAAAGGTAAGTGCCAGAATCTGGTAAGGGGCAACGCCGTATTCTTCGATAAGATAGGCGATGCGGTGCGTCAGCACGCGTGTCTTCCCGGAACCGGCTCCGGCTAAGATCAAAAGTGGTCCTTCATTATGTAAAACGGCTTTTTTCTGCATAGGGTTTAAGTTTGCAAGTATATCTGTCATATTATGTCATCCTTTCCATCTAATACAAACATGTGTTCATTCTATCATACTTAATAGAGGATTGCAAGACTTTACTGTAGAGTTTTCTTGATCAATAATGGGACAATGAATTCGTATTCGGGACCGCTTGCGCTTAAAGGCTTTTTTGATCTGGCCGGAAGTTTTTTCCATTAGACCATATGCGTGTGACAAATGTATTGATCTGGACAGAAGTTTTTCCTGTTAGACCATAAGCGTGTGACAAATGTTTTGATCCGGCCGGAAGTTTTTCCTGTTAGACCATAAGCGTGTGACAAATGTTTTGATCTGGTCGGAAGTTTTTTCCATTAGACCATACACTCGTGACAAAGGTTTTGATCCGACCGGAAGTTTTTCCCATTAGACCATACGTGCGTGACAAATGTATTGATTTGGACAGAAGTTTTTCCTGTTAGACCATAAGCGTGTGACAAATGTTTTGATCTGGCCGGAAGTTTTTCCCATTAGACCATATGCACTTTAAAGGACAGATGATTTTTGGGGCGAAGTGTGTTATACTTAAAAAAATACAAATGAAAGGCAGGAAAGACAATGCGAGATATTTATGTGCTGGATCTGCATACTCACACCTATGCAAGTGGGCATGCGTACAATACAATGAATGAAATGGCGTATGCTGCCAAGGAAAAGGGGCTGCAGTTACTGGGGATTACGGATCATGCGCCGGCGATGCCGTATTCGAGCGGTCCGCTGCATTTTTTGAATCTGAAGGTGGCGAGAAGAGAAAAATACGGACTGCCGCTTTTGCTCGGCGTCGAGGCGAATATTGTGGACTATGAAGGAAAACTGGATATGGAGGAAGCGGTTCTGGAGCAAATGGATATTGTGATCGCAAGTCTGCACACACCGTGTATTAAGTCCGGAACCCGGGAAGAGAATACCAATGCGTATCTGGGAGCCATCCGCAATCCTTATGTGGATATCCTGGGACATCCGGATGACGTGCGGTATGAGGTGGATTACGAAACGGTGATCCGGGAGGCGAAGAATTACGGAACATTGATCGAATTGAATAATGCGTCGCTTTCGCCGAAAAGTTTCCGAAAGAATGCAAAAGAAGCCGATAAGGAAATTCTGCGCCTGTGCGAAAAATATGAAGTTCCGGTCGTGGTCAGCAGCGATGCTCATGTGGAGGAGGATATTCTGAATTTTGAATATGCCGATGCACTTTTGTGTGAAGTGAATTTTCCACTGGAATTAATTGTAAATACTTCGGTGGAAAAACTGAAAACGGTATTGAAGAAAAAAGCGTAACTATTCAGGTTCTCCCCTCCCTTACATTCGCATTTCGAACACTTCGTGTTCTTTTCTCGCCTTTGACAAGGCTAAAAATGCTCATATGTGGAGGGGGAGCCCTATTAGGATCTCAATGTATGGAAATCAAAGCCTCTTACGTGCAAGCACGACGATTCATTGATTTCCATACATTGATCCTGAATAGTTACAAAAACAATAAAAAATGTGCCGTGATGGCGCATTCCTTATATTTATTATTTTTTGCCGGGATCTTCGAGTGTTTCATCAATGATCCGCTCAATCAGCTGCTTTTTGATGTAAACATCGAAACTCAGCATACATATGTAGGCGAAGCGAGAAAGATAGTCGGATTCCGCTTCGTCGGTCACGTCGGAAAAAATTTCCTGGGAACTGCGGAAGCGTCGTACGACATCTTTGGTAAGATTGTTTGTCAATTCTTTTTCCATTGTGAAGATTTCTTTGTAAATATCTTCCAGTGAAATGTCGTCTGATTTTTCATTAAAAAACATCTCTGTCAATGGAGCAAATATTTTCTGGATATCGCTGATCGACAAAACATTTTTAAAATAATACAAAAAGATCAAAAGGAACATATGCTCCTTGGAATATTTCTTTTTTTCCGGTGGTGGAAGAAGATTGTTTTTGGTGTAATTATTGATCATGGTTTTTGTCAAGATCTTGTCATCGTCGGAGCGCTTGCAGGAAGCAAGGCGGGCATCCATGAATGTCGTCACCTGATCCATGTACAGATCAATATTCGGAATGTCTTCCGGGTTAATATAGTCAATATCACGGAGTTTGCTTATAATGTCCATGATGCTTTCTTCATTGTTTTTTTTCATAATGTCCTCCATAAAAATAAATGGTGTCTGAAATTGAAGTTATAAAAAACATTATAACGCAATTTTTTGAAAAAAGCAAATAGAAGCGATTCCGGTTTGTAAAAAGTGTATTTTTGTAGTATAATGGTCTTTAATCGTTGAAAGGCAGGGGAAATCATGATAGAGAATGACTTTTCAAAGGGAAATGTCTGCCGTCATATTTTGATGCAGGCAGTACCATTGACAATAGCCCAGCTGATACAGTTGTTATATAATGTGGTCGATCGTATTTATATCGGACATCTTCCGGGAACGCAGGGAGAAGCACTTACCGGTGTGGGATTGGTGTTCCCAATAATTTCCATGATTGCTGCATTTACCAATTTGTTTTCTATGGGCGGTGCGCCGCTTTTTTCCATCGCAAGAGGAGAAGGCGATGAAAAGAAGGCCTCATATATATTAAATAATACATTTACGATGCTGGTCATCACGGCATTTGTGCTCATGGCCGTGGGATACGGATGGAAACGCCCGATTTTATATTTGTTTGGTGCGAGTGATGTGACGTATCCTTTTGCCAATGACTACTTGACGATTTATTTGGCAGGAACGTTGTTTTTGATGATTGGAACGGGGATGAATTCCTTTATCAGCGCAGAAGGGTTTCCGAAAACGGGAATGCTTGTCGTAATCTGTGGAGCTGTAATCAACATTGCTTTGGATCCGCTTTTTATCTTCGCATTGAATATGGGGGTAAAAGGTGCAGCGATTGCTACAGTGATCTCGCAGTTTGTATCCATGATCCTTGTTCTTCGTTTCTTTCATGGAAATAAAACGTTATATCGGATTTCCGGAAAATATATGAAATTGAAACGAAAACTTGTCGGACGGATTATGAGTCTCGGGTTGTCGGGATTTATTATGGCAGTGACAAACAGCCTTGTTCAGATCGTGTGTAATATTACGATCGGAGCTTATGGCGGGGATCTGTATATCGGTGTGATGACAATATTAAATTCCGTTCGTGAAATCGTAAATATTGCGATTGTCGGAATCACCAATGGAGCGCAGCCGGTGCTCGGGTTTAATTATGGCGCAGGAGAATACCGGCGGGTAAAACAGGCAATTCGATTTACCGCGATTATTGGCTTTGCCTATACGACTTTTGTATGGGGCTGTATCATGATCTTCCCGGACATTTTTATCAAAATGTTCAGTGACAGTGCCGCTATGCTGGCACCCGGAAGAGAAGCATTGAAATTTTATTTTTTCGGCTTCTTTTTTATGGCTTTTCAGTTTTCCGGACAGTCTACGTTTGTGGCTCTGGGAAAATCAAAGCAGGCAATATTCTTTTCGCTTTTGCGGAAGGTAATTATCGTCGTACCGCTGACATTATGGCTTCCTACCATGTGGAATCTCGGAGTGAATGGCGTATATCTGGCAGAGCCGGTTTCCAATATCATCGGAGGACTTGCCTGCTTCTTAACAATGCTGCATATTGTATGGAGAGAATTGACGCAGAAAGAAAAAATGAAAATAGAAAGTGGAGATATCAATGAAAAAGAATGAAATTTATGAGGGAAGCGTAACCGAATTAAAATTTCCAAATAAAGGAAAAGTAATGGTTAAAAATGAAGAGGAAACGGTAATGGTAAAAAATACATTGCCGGGACAAAAAGTCCAATTTCGTCTTGCTAAAAATAAGAAAAATAAAAAAGAAGGAAAGCTTCTTGAAGTGTTAGAACCATCGGATATGGAAACACAGACACCGCCTTGTCCGCATTTTGAATTTTGCGGTGGTTGTTCGTATCAGACCTTGTCCTATGAGGGACAGCGCGACTTGAAATTGCAGCAGGTTCAGAAACTTTTTGAACAGGTCTGCCCGGATCTGCCACTTCACAACTGTGTATCCAGTCCTTCCATCTGGGAATACCGCAATAAAATGGAATTTTCTTTTGGAGATCAGGAAAAGGGTGGCGCATTGACACTGGGGCTGCATAAACGCGGCAGTTTTTATGATATCGTGCCGGTAGAGCATTGCCAGATTGTGTCAGACGACATCCGTCAGATCATTACGTTGACAAGAGAATATTTTTCGGAGCAGGGCTGTACCTTTTTCCATAAAATGTCACACGAAGGATATCTGCGTCATCTGCTCGTAAGAAATGCTGCAAAAACCGGTGAAATTCTTGTCTGTTTAGTGACAACATCACAGGAAAATAGAGATCTGTCGGAGTGGACAAACCGGCTTCTTTCGGCACATTTGAAAGGAAAAATAGCAGGAATTCTTCACATGATCAACGATGGTTTGTCGGATGTGGTAAAGGCAGATTCGACCGAAATTTTATACGGAAAAGATTATTTTTACGAAGAAATTCTGGGACTTCGTTTTAAAATATCGCCATTTTCATTCTTCCAGACAAATTCTGCCGGTGCCGAAGTATTGTATGAGAAGGCGCGCGAATATATCGGAGAAATTGATGGTGGTATCGTCTATGATCTTTACAGCGGAACAGGAACGATCGCACAGGTTCTTGCGCCGGTAGCCAAGAAAGTGATCGGGGTTGAGATCGTTGAGGAAGCGGTTCTTGCCGCCCGTGAAAATGCAAAAGAAAACCATCTTGCCAACTGTGAATTTATCGCAGGCGATGTGTTGAAAACATTGGATGACATCGAAGAAAAACCGGATTTTATCGTTTTAGACCCGCCTCGTGAGGGCGTTCATCCGAAAGCACTCCGAAAGATTCTTGCGTATGGTGTAGACCGTATTGTCTATATTTCCTGCAAGCCTACCAGTCTGTCACGCGACATGGAGATGATTTTAGAGGCGGGCTATCAGCCGCTGCGCGCAGAATGCGTCGACATGTTCCCTTGGACGCGCGGGATAGAAACCGTGGTTTTACTACAACGGAAAGAGGTTTGAACAGAAAAATTAAAGGAAAAATCACTGCGGCAATAGCGCAAGCATATGCAGAAAGCGAATTTGAAAAATATAGAGTTATTCAGGATAAAATATTCTACAATTGTAGGAGATGTATTTACAGGGTTTTTCATTTGGTGTATAATGGGGAAAAAAATAAGATGTCAGATCGAAATTACGAGGTGAAAAAGTGATGCGAAAAGTAATTGGTGTTATGCCGCTTTATGATGACGAAAAAGAAAGTTATTGGATGCTTCCGGGATATATGAAAATGCTGGAAGCGGAAAATGCGATTCCTTTAATGCTCCCACTAACAGGCAAACCGGAGGAATTGGATTATTTTCTTGAAATATGTGGTGGCTTTCTGCTGACCGGCGGACATGATGTGTCTCCCTCTGTCTATCATGCAGAGACAAAATCGTGTTGTGGTTCAATCTGCGAATTACGAGATGAAATGGAACGATATATTTTAGACAGAGCGATAGAAAAAGATAAATCTGTGCTGGGAATCTGCCGGGGCGTTCAGTTTATGAATGCCTGCTATGGCGGGACTCTGTATCAGGATTTAGAACGGGAATATAGCAGCAGCATCGATCACCATATGAAACCGCCGTATGACAGGACAGCACATCAGGTTACGATACAAAAGGACACACCTCTTTATCATATTTTGAAAAAAGAACAGATGGGAGTAAACAGTTATCATCATCAGGCGGTCAAAACGCTGTCGCCTGATTTTCAAAAAATGGCAATTTCCGAAGATGGATTGATTGAAGGGATATATATGCCTTCCCGTAAGTTTATAATGGGTGTTCAGTGGCACCCGGAATTTTCCTATGAGGTGGATGAAAACAGCAGGAAAATCATCCATGCTTTTGTAAGTTCAATTTAAAGGTTGTAAAAAAATGGGAAAATAAATTTTGGCTTATAAAAATAACAGAAAAAAGGAGAGCACAAGAAATGGATATTAGAAAAATGAAAATAGAAGATTATGATAATGTGTATGATTTATGGATGTCGTGCGTTGGAATGGGGCTGAATAATCTTGATGATTCGAAAGAGGGCATCGCTAAGTTTATTCAAAGAAATCCGGATACCTGTCTTGTGGCTGAAAAGGATTCCAAAATTATAGGAGTAATCATGGTGGGAAATGATGGAAGACGTGGTTATATATACCATACGGCGGTTCGCCCTGATTATAGAAGGATGGGAATTGCGGGCAAATTGGTTGATGAGGCACTGAATGAATTATCAGCGTTAGGAATCAATAAGGCGGCGCTGGTGGTGTTTGACAGAAATAGCGCGGGAAATGCGTTTTGGGAAACACAGGGATTTACCGTAAGGGACGATTTGGTATATCGGAATAAGGCGCTGACTGAAATTGTCAGAATAGATACCTGATTGCAATGAAAGAAAAACACATTGAGTAAAAGCTGAGGTGATGCGGGTGATAAAAGCAGTAATATTTGATATGTATGAGACTCTTATAACTCTTTTTGACAACCCCTTGTATTTTGGAACGCAGATGGCGGCAGATACCGGTATTTCGGAAGAAAAATTCCAGAAAATATGGCGCGCGGAAGAAAAAAAAAGAACGATAGGAAAAGTTACTTTAGAGGAATTATTGGAAAAGGTACTGAGAGAAAATAACTGCTTTTCTGCGGAGAAAATGAATTACATTTTGAAAAAGCGCATTCATTGTAAAGAAGAGGCTTTTGAACATCTGCATATAGAAATAATTCCGATGGTAAAAACATTAAAAGAAAACGGCATATTAATTGGATTGATCAGCAATTGTTTTTCCGAAGAAGCAATGGTTATAAAGAAAAGTGTTTTGTATCCGTTTTTTGATGCTGTCTGTTTATCTTTTGACGAAGGAATACAAAAACCGGATCCAGCCATATTTGAAAGATGTATCGAAAAACTGGGTGTCGGAGCAGACGAGTGTCTGTACGTGGGAGATGGTGGAAGCAACGAACTGGAGGCAGCGCAGACATTTGGAATGCAGGTGCTACAAGCGGTGTGGTATCTTCGGGAAGGGACAAGCCAACCTTCGCAGAGAAAAGTTGGGTTTAAGCATATGGAAAAGCCGATGGAGGTTGTAGGAATGATTAATGAAAACTAAAGGAGAAAAGCATGCTATATTTATTTAAACCACTTCCAGCGAATGATAAGGATTTTTCTAATTGGAAACCATTTATTAAAAATGTATGGTTCCGAAGGCATTTTATGTAGTTTGTTTATAGTTTACAGATAGTTCTTATTATAATATCAACGATGATGGGAGTATGGAATTTTGCAAATTGGATCATAAAAGGCAGTGCTTTTATATTGCTATTCATAGTTCATGAATTATTACATATATCAGTAGTTTATAAAATTGGAGATATTAGTTTAACTCATTCTGGAATATTTTTTTGGCTTAATAGTAATGCGGTTATGAGTAAAAAAAGATTTTGGGTGTTTATGACACTTCCGTTACTTGTTTTAACCATTATTCCAATGCTTCTTCTGCCTTTGACAGATGGATTTGCTTTTAAATTGTTAAGATATATTTTGTGCGTGAATGCGATTATTGCAGGTTCGGATATTATTAATTCAATATTGATCGCTGTGAAACCGTCAAACGCAAAATTTTGTGGAGGGTATTATATTGATTAGAGAAATACATGAAAATGAATTAAAAGGATTGTTAGAATTATATTTGCATTTACATGAAAGCGATGTTCCGGAAATGTCAGAACATTTAAGCAGAACCTGGAAGACGATCGTTGAGGATAAAAATCATCATATTATTATAAAGGTAGTTGATGACAAAATAGTGTCTTCCTGTGTATGTGTAGTGATATCTAATTTGACAAGAAATGTCAGACCGTATGCTTTTATAGAAAATGTCTTTACCCATGAAGACTATCGAGGAAGGGGATACGCATCCGAATGTTTAGTGTATGCGAAAGAAATCGCACAAAAGGAAAACTGCTATAAAATGATGCTGCTTACAGGATCGAAAAAAGAATCAACGATGCAGTTTTATAAACGTGCGGGATATAACAACTCCGATAAAACTGCTTTTATACAATGGATTGAATAGAGGGAAGATCATTAGAGGCGTTATTTGTAAATAGGAATAAAGACGGAATCATATTTATAACTTAAAAAGTTGACTTTTAACATTACGTAAGTTAAAATGAAATAAATTGAGTTAAAAAGGAGAAAAGACGATATGCTTACAAATGTTTTTGGACTTTCTATAAAATATGTGGCATGGAGCCATCAAGACGATTTGCCTCTTTACATTGCAGGAAGTTATGGTTTTTATACAGCATATATTGGAGATAAACGTTGTATATTGCTTATTCCAACAGAAGCGCTTGCAACTCTTCCATCATTAAAAAAACAGATAGCAAAAATACAGCAGATAGATAATGTACCCGTTGTATTTCAACTAGTGACTATATCAGAATTTCGAAGAAAAAGTTTCATTGAAAACAATATACCATTTATCACTGAGAAGCAGGTGTATCTGCCGTTTATTGGAACAGCACTTACAAATGAGACAGAACTTCCCAAACTGACTGGAAAATTTGTTTGCTCTACTCAGCAGTTATTTTTATTATATCTATATGGAACAAAAAATCGGCTGTATATTTCAGAGGCAAAAAAAATGCTTCCGTTTACTGCAATGACGCTGACTAGAGCAGTAAGGCAGTTGGAAGCCTCGGACTTATTTTTTGCAGCAAAAGATGGTGTAAACAAATTCATTGAGTCAAAATATGGGCGATTGGAATTGTTTGAAAAAGCAAAAAGATACCTGTCTACACCAGTCCGCAGATCAGGTTTTATAGATAAGCAGCAAGTTACGGACAAAATGGTGTTTGCAGGAGAAAATGCACTTTCAGAGAAAACAATGCTAAATCCAAGTCGTGTTGTAACGTATGCAATTTGCGAGAAAGATTATGATAAAACATTGTTGACAGAAGAACTGGTGGAACCGGATAAGCAGGTTAAACTTGAATTATGGGCATATGACCCAAAACAATTTGCAGATGATAACAATGCGGATGATATTTCTGTTGTTCTATCGTTTCAAAATACGGATGATGAGAGAATTGAAGAGGCAATAGACGAACTGAAGGAAAGAAGGTTACAGGGGTAATGGTCAATGGATTTACAAAATTTAAAGAAAGATTTAAAAAATTTGAAAGCCAATATGTGATAATTGGTGGAACCGCATGTGATTTGATTATGCAAAATGAGGAATTACCCTTTCGTGCTACGAAAGATATTGATATTGTTTTGATTGTCGAATCTATTACGGCAGAGTTTGGCGAAGCATTTTGGGATTATATAAAAGAAGCAGGATATGAACACTTAAATAAGAGTAACGGAACTCCACAATTTTATCGTTTTACAGTTCCCAAAAGTAAAGAATATCCGTACATGATAGAGATTTTTTCTAGAAATCTGGATTATATTATATTGGGAGATGATGCAATTCTTACTCCACTTCCGGTAGATGACGAAATATCTAGTTTGTCAGCAATTCTTTTGAATGAAGCGTATTACGAACTGCTGAAAACAGGACAGATGTTGATTGATGGCATTCCGGTATTAAGTCCTACTTGCCTAATACCATTTAAGGCAAAAGCATGGTTGGATTTAAAAGAACGTAAGTCCAAAGGAGAGCATGTCGATAGTAAAAACATAAAGAAACATAAAAATGATGTGTTCCGATTAGCTCAGTTAATTACTATCAATACAAGGCAGTTTCTCAGTGCGGAAATAGCAGAAGATATGAAAAAATTCTTATCGGAGATGGCTGGTGAAGAAGTGGATTTGAAGTCTTTAGGGATAAGAGGAACCAATCCGCAGAAAATGATAGATATATTGCGTCGATGTTATGATTTATGAGGTATATTTTAACGGCTTCCTGTGTATGTGCAGTGATACCTGATTTGCCGAGATATGACGAAAACTTCGCTTCTAAGTTGAATTTATTCTCATATGTTTACCGCGACAAGTGAAAAGACTTTTGATATAATAGTAGTGTCGGAGGTTACAGAGATGAAAAAGATAAATTTACGAATTGCGGAATTGCGACATAAGAAGAAAATTGCACAGCAGGAATTAGCGGATATCGTTGGTGTTTCTTTTCAGACAATTAGCAAATGGGAAAACGGCGGAGCCATGCCGGATATTACATATTTGCCGATTCTTGCGGAATATTTTGACGTATTTGTGGATCAGTTGATTGGGATTGTGCCATTCAATGAAGAGGTGTATATTGCAAGTCAGACCGGAACCAGAGAATTTTGGGAAGCAAAGTTGGAATATCTTCTCCGGACGAGAAAAAATATGTGGAACGATGACTATATGGAGTTCCTGATTACAAAGGTTTGGAAGATAGACAGACCAGTAAAACTGTTGGATTGTGGTTGCGGATTTGGATTTTTGGGACTGTTAATTCTGCCATATTTACCCAAAGGAAGTACCTATACAGGAATTGATATGGCAGAAAATTTAATACAAATGGGTCGTAAATTATTTGAGACAAATAAGCTGCAAGGGGAGTTTATCCATGGGGATGTATATGAGTATGATGAGAAGGAAAGCTATGATATCGTAATATGTCAGGCGGTACTGCGGCATCTGGATTCTCCGGAAAGCTTTGTAAAGAAGATGATGGAATTTGCCAAAGAAGGAGCATACATTATTTGCATTGATTCCAACCGGGAATTTGAATGTGACGGACTTTATATAGACGGAATGGACTATTTTAGATTGTGTGAGCATACAGGAATGGAAAAGCATTGGAGAGCAGAACTGGAACAACAGGGAAGAGATTATGCGGCTGCAATGCGTAACGCACATCTGATGAGAAAACTGGGACTCAAAGAAGTTGATGTTAGAATGAATGACCGAGTGGATTTTGTTACTCCGCAAAGAATAGATTACCAGCAGAGAAGACACGATTTTGTCGAATATAATGATTGGAATAGGGGATTGACGAAGGAAGAAAAAGAAAAATCCATTCAATATCTTTTAACCCATGGAATGACTAGGAAGGAAGCAACGGATTTCTGTGAACGCAATATAGAAATTGCAACATTCTTTCAAGAAAATGTCAATGCCGGATACACATTTGTGAATGGAACAATGATATCTTATGGAAAGAAATAAAATATTGCTCATTGATATGTATGGTGTGATAATAAAAGAAAGTAAGGGATATTTTGTTCCCTATACTTTGCAGAAATTAGGTGCATCAAAGCAAGGCAGAATGAAAAGGATTATTCGGGAGGAGCAATGTTTTACCAAAGTCCAGAAGGGAGAAATGACGAGCAAAGAATTTTTGTCATATATTGGCTATGATTGTCCGCAGGCGGCGATGGAGGATTATTTAAAAAACTACCTCACATTGGATGAAGGTTTCCGGGAATTTGCAGAAAAATACAGTAAGAAATATACGTTTTGCCTGTTGTCAAATGATGTTTTGGAATGGAGCGAATTTTTAACCGGGTATCATCGGATAAATCATTGTTTTATGGATAAAATTGTCAGCGGGGAAGTGCATATGCGCAAACCTGACAAAGAGATATTTATCTATTCCTTAAAAAGATTAGGATGTAATCCGGAACAGTGCATTTTCATCGATAACAGCATAAAAAATTTACTTGTTGCGGAAGAATTGGGAATTCAGACTATATTATTCAATCGTGATGGTGTACAATATGAGGGGAGAAGAGTAGTTGATTTTGATGCATTAGGCAGGATGCTGGAATGTATGTGGGAAAATTTGGAAGGAGAAAATTATGTTTAAAATATTGTGTTCTACCGGAGCACTGCTTGGTAAATCCAATAATAGAGATTATAAATTATTAAAGGAGCTGTCAACAAAATTAACCTGTGATGGGTTTGAATTTATGATGTATACCGCTTGGTACGAAGAGGTAGAAGCGTTAATAATGGCGTTAAAACAAATGCAGTTGTATATTCCGGTTATGCACTGTGAAAAACATATAGGAGAGGCAATCAGCAAAGGTGAGTTTGATGAGGCTTACAGAAGATTTGACATAAATTGTTACATCGCCGGGGAAATAGGAGCAGAAAGTATCGTTGTTCATTTGTGGGATGGAATTACATCAGATGCACATTTTGAGAACAATTTAGCGGCGTACGGCAAGCTGAAAGATATTGCGGCTAAGTATGGTATAAAATTACTGATTGAAAATGTTGTGTGTAATCAGGAAAATCCGATGAAGCATTGGTGTGAATTGACAGAGCGGTATCCGGAAGTTTGTTTTGTATTTGATACCAAAATGGCGGCATTTCACAGCCAAATGGATTTATTATATGACGAGGCATATCAATGGTTATGGATGGATAAGCACATTTGTCATTACCATGTAAATGATTATGCCGGCGGATACAAAGAATGGGAAAAACTGCGAACCCTTCCGATTGGGCAGGGACATATTGATTTTGACAGATTCTTTGAGTTTATTCATAAGATTGGATACAACGGGACGTTCACTTTAGAGGCGACGGCACTTGATCGTAATGGTGTAATAGATATTGATATGTTGAATAAGCAGTTTGAATTTATCAGAAATGCAATGGAGAAGATATGTAGAAGTTCTTGTAGGGATAGAAAAAAATTATAGGATAATTAAAAAGGGCACTTGAAAAAACAAATGCCCTGATGTATAATCTAATCAGAAAGGTAATCGGATGTAACTCCGATTTGCCCTCAGTAAAATGTAAACAAATATAAAGAATAGCATCTACTTTGGACGAGTGGGATGCTATTTCTTTTTATTATAATCGTCTATGTAAGACAGAGCCGCGAAAACTACTAGCATTAAAGTTAAAACTTCAAGCGTGTTCATAGGGCATCACCCTCCTTTGTAAACTAGAGGGCATCTAATAATCGGAAAATCACATCCTGCTTTCTTTTCAATTACACAATAATATTACAACAAAAAAACGAACAAATGTTCAAGCGAAAAACAGATAAATTTTGAAGCGAAAACTTAAATCAATGTTAGCGTAAAAAAACTTTCGGAAAAATAAATATTGAAAAAGGCAGTTCCTTT
>ERZ808240.572-NODE-572-length-47483-cov-40.236000_pt1 | contig 47483 bp, 35 predicted proteins | sample MGYA00521084_ERZ808240 | MGnify/ENA primary metagenome ERZ808240 (study PRJEB31516, sample SAMN03275571) | gut metagenome | biome: mammalia-associated habitat; material: feces | host: Papio cynocephalus | place: Kenya | collected 2012-08-06 ...
TAAACTAATAAAGTTCAACCATGACGCATTTAACAAACCAATCCCATGGGTCGCACGCCGCCCTTTTTTCCTATGCGGGGGCATCGAAGCCTTGGACAAGGCTCGCACAAATCCTCCCATTGGTGTCGCTCTTATTGTTGCTCCTGCCAGGCCGCATGGCTGCGCAGACGGAGGAATACGACAAGACCGTCACGTTCACCTGCCTTGCGGGCAGCGAAAGCTATGCTGACGAAGGACCTGAAAATCTCTTCGACGGCAGGTATGTACAGGACGACTACTCCAAATGGTGCTGCCAGTTTAGCGGGTCGGCCTTTGTCGTGTTCGAGGCAAGCAAGCCTGGAAGAGTGGTAGGATACACCATCACCACAGGCAATGACAATGAACAATGGACGGGGGCGCAATCCCAAGTCGTGGAAGCTCTACGGAAACCACGAAGGCGCGGATGGCACGTGGACACTCATCCAAGAGGTCGACGACGACAAAACGCTCAAGGACAAGAACTATCAGTCGTACGACTTCACCTGCGAGGGCACTGCTTCCTATAAATATTTCAAGTGGGAAATCAGTTCCGTTCAGTATGACAACACATTGCAAGTAGGCGAGTTCAGGCTGAAGCTGTCCACCTGTTCGCATAAGAACGCAGATGGCAGTTCCGCCCTCGGGGAAGCGCTCTCCACCGTGCCTGCCACTTGCACCAAGCCAGCCTACACCACGCACAAGTGTTCCCTGTGCGGAGCCATCATCGAAGTGGTTGCCTCTGCCGACCTTGCTCCACACTCGCTCGTTCACCATGAGGCGAAGGACCCCACCTGTACCGAAGCTGGCAACATCGAATACTGGCAGTGCAGTGCATGCAACAAGCTCTTCAGCACCGCCGACGCATCCACCGAGATAACCGACGCTGCGAGCGTGGTGATTCCTGCCAAAGGCCACCAGTACGACAGCCAGGGTGTCTGCACCGTTTGCCACGCCGTCGACAAACGCTACGCAGTGTTTTCCTCCATTGACGGAATCACCATAGAGTCTATTACCGACGACACAGAAAATCAAGGACTTCCCTGGCAGGTGCTCGACCTGGATGCCGAAGGAATGGACAAACTCGGTTTCGCCATCCCCGAGGGAAGCACAGGCTTGATGACCTGCAGTCACGATGGCGAAGTACGCAGCTACAGGACAACCATCAAGTTAAAGACAGACAAACCGTTGCTGCTGTCGTTCAATTATGCCAACAAAACAACAGGCGGGGAAATGGCGGGTACGCTTGCATTTTGGTTGGACGACAGACTTGGAGTACATGTCTCGGAAAACTGCACCCCAAAAGAGTATAAGGTCTTTTTGGCGGCAGGCGAGCATCAGTTGATGTTGGAGTCTTATCGTATCAAAGAAACAGGACGGGCTGTCCTTTACAATTTCAAGACATCCACTTCCCTTTCCGACTATGTCGCTGAATATGATCCTACGACAGAGGCCCTGACCTTCAAAAAGATGATTTCCGACAATTTGGAAGCTCTGGCAACAGGTGGAACGTGCATCGTGAATGACGGAACCACCATAGAAGAATTGCAGATGCAGTCGTTAGATTTAAAAGAAGCCACTGTCAAGCATATTGTTTTCGACGAGAGTTTCAAGGATTACACTCCGACAACATTAGCTCGTTTTTTCAGAAGCCAGGAAGCATTGGAAACAATCGAGGGCTTGCAGTACTTGAACACGTCGAAGGCAACGGACATGCTGGAGATGTTTGCATACTGTAAAAAACTCACCACGCTCGACCTGTCGAAGTTCAATACGGATAATGTGACATCTATGGCTGGTATGTTCAGTAGCTGTTCTGCCCTCACCAATCTCGACCTGTCCTCCTTCAATACAGAGAAGGTGGAGTATATGGCAAGCATGTTCTTTGAGTGCACCCATCTCGCCTCTGTCAACCTGTCCTCCTTCAATACTGCCAATGTGACAAAAATGTTCACCATGTTCAGGGACTGTCCAAACCTCACCACGCTCGACCTGTCCTCTTTCAATACAGGAAAGGTGGATGATATTACTTGGATGTTCAATGGATGCGGACGACTCGCCACCATCTATGCCGGCTTGCAATTTACCACGGCAAGTTTGGAGCACAGTAGCGAAATGTTCCTAAACTGCACCTCGCTCAAGGGAGCCATAGAGTATGACGCGTCAAAGGTGGACGGGCAATACGCCAACTGCACGACCGGCTACTTCAAGACCTACTACAAGGTGGGGAACCAGCGGCACGACATCGCCGTCAACAAGGACGGCAACCTCCACGTGGACAACCTCCAGTTGGAGGACGGCAAGGACTTTGTGACCTACGCGCCCTTTACCGCCGGCACGGTGACCTATACCCGCCAGCTGAAAGGCGGCGACGAGAGTAAGACCATGTGGGGCTCGCTGTGCCTGCCCTACAGCCTGAAACCCAGCGAGGCAGGCCTCACCTGCTACCTCTTAGACAACGTGAGCTACGGCAGCGACGGCGACGGCACCATCTACGTCAAGCCGTTGGAGGCAGACATTCTTCCTGCCGGCACGCCAGCCTTCTTCAAGGCAGCAGGCGCCATGCTCGACCTCGGTGCCTCTGATGTGGAAGTGGTGCGACAGCCCCTCGACGACGAGACCACAGCCCGGGAAGGGGTATATCTGCGTGGCGGCTTCGTGCAGTACGACATCACCGAGGGCTACGCCCTGATGAACAACAGCCTGTGGGACATCGCCGCCATTGCCGAGCAACAGGGCGACAAAGGACAAGGCACTGGCTACAAGGTGCGGTCGAAGGGCTTCCGCGCTTATCTCGCCCCTGCCACAGGACAGATGTTGCGGGCACGCCGACTCCGTTTTGTAGCCATCGACGACGAGACCACAGCCATCGACACCGCAGGCACCATCGATGCTACAGTTGGCAGCACCCCAGCGGAATACTTCGACACGAACGGCCGCAAACTGTCCGCACCGCGCGAGGGCATCAACATCGTGAGATATGCCGACGGCAGAGTAATCAAGCTGGTAATCAACCACCCATAAAAACAACTAAGTACAAATATTATATATATATGAGCAAGAAAGAATACATGTCGCCCCGCATCACCATTGTGGGGCTGGCTTCGGAAATAAGCATCATGACAGGTTCGGAAAGGCTGGATGTCAAGAACGGTGCGGATTACGACTACGACACCAACTTCGAGGAGGACACCAAGGGCAACCGCGGTGAAGACGGCAATCTGTGGATAGACTGATTTTTATTTTTTTTAAAACATCATTTTTCCCCACATTCCCCAAAATGTTTACCTTTGCAGAAAATTATTAACAAAGCTCGATATGAAACTGAAAGTGGGTATGTTGGGATGGCTTGCCGCAGTCGCCATCAGCGGTCTGGCACTGGCGGGGTGTGCGGAGAAAGCCAAGACGCAGGGAAAGAAAAAAGTAAAGGTAGAGACGCTGTATGTGGGTAGCACTAACCTCGGCGAAACGAAAGACTACGTGGGAACCATCGAGGCCAAGATGGGGTCGACGCTCAGCTTCGAAATAGCCGGCAACATCACTTCCATCCGTGTGGACGAGGGCGACAGGGTCGGCAAGGGGCAAGTGCTCGCCACCATCAACCCCACCACCGTGAAGGAAGCCCACAGGGCAGCTCTCGCAGCCCTGAAACAGGCCGAGGACGCCTACAAAAGATTCCAGCCCCTCCACCGGTCGGGCACCATCTCGGACATGAGATGGGTGGACATAGAAAGCAAGCTGGAGCAGGCGAAGTCGGCCGAGAGCATCGCCCGACAGCAGCTCTCCCACTCCACCATCACGGCCCCCTTCGCAGGTGTCGTCGCCGCCAAGGACGTGGACTTGGGAACCTACGTGCTCCCTGGCCAGTCTGTGCTGAAGCTTGCCAACGTAGCCCAGGTAAACGCCAAGGTGTCTGTGCCCGAGGCAGAGATCTCGCATCTCCACGTGGGCGACAAGGTGAGGCTCACGGTGGCAGCCCTCGGAGGCGCGGTATTCTACGGCACGATTTCCGAGAAGGGCATCGACGCCAACCCCATCTCGCATACCTACGACGTGAAGGTGGGCATCGCCAACCCGCGGGGCCGCCTGCTCCCGGGCATGGTGTGCAACGCCTCTGTAGAGAGCGGCCAGGCATCCCCCACACACATCATCGTTCCCCCCCAGAGCGTGGAGCTCGACGTGGACAACTCGCGCTTCGTATGGACCGTAGTGAACGGCAAGGCGCATCGGCAGCCTGTGACGACAGGCGACTTCGAGGGCGACGGCGTCATCGTCCTCTCGGGGCTGAAGGCGGGCGACCAGGTCGTCGTCAACGGCCAGCAGAAAGTTTCCGAGGGAATGGAAGTGTACACCGCAAAAAAGTAACAACCGATTTCAAAAAAAGTGGGGGTGAGAAGAATGGACCAAGACAGCAAGAACACTAAGAATAACACCGAGAACACTAAGGACAACACCGAGAACACTAAGGACAACACCATGGACGCGAAGAAGGACACTGCCCTTCGCGACCACACCAAGGCGCGCATCACGAGGAGACCCAACCGTGTCATCAAGCGATCGTTCATCGAGTCGGCGATGTGCAACCACAACATCGTGATGCTGCTCATGGGCATGCTCGTCTTCGTGGGCATGCTGGGCATCTGCATCATGCCGAAGCAGGAAATGCCGCAATTCACCATCCGGCAGGGAGCCTGCGTGGCAGTATATCCGGGAGCCACGTCGGCCGAGGTGGAAGAACGGGTGGCAAAGCCACTGGAGAACTTCATCTTCGGCTACAAGGAGGTGAACAAGAAGAAGACCTACACCCAGAGCAAGGACGGCATGCTGATCGTGTTCCTCGAACTCAACGACGACGTGGAGGACAAGGACGCATTCTGGAGCAAGTTCAAGCACGGGCTGCAAGCCTTCAAGGCGTCGCTGCCGTCGGGAGTCCTCGCCCTGCAGGCCGTGGACGACATCGCCGACACCTCCGCCCTGCTCATCACCATGGAGAGCAAGCAGAAGACCTACCGTGAGCTGAACACCTACATCGACCGGCTGAAGGACCGGCTGCGGCGCATCGACGCCATCTCCAACCTGCGCACCTACGGCCTGCAGAACGAGCAGATAAGCATCTACCTCGACCAGAACAAGCTGGCCAAGTACGGCATCGGCTCCTACACGGTGCTGAACCAGCTCGCCCTGCAGGGCTTCACCACCGTGAGCGGAAACCTGGAGCAAGGCAGCCTCGACCTGCCCATCCACATCGCCGACTCCTACAACAACGAGCGCGACGTGGCCGAGCAAATCGTATATTCCGACCCCAAGGGCAACATCGTGCGCCTGAAGGACATCGCCCAGATAAGAAGAGAATACCCCAAGCAGAGCAAATACATCGAGAGCAACGGCAGCAAATGCGTGCTCCTGTCCATCGAGATGCGGCCGGGCAACGACATCGTGAAGATGGGAAGAGACGTGCACCAGGCGATGGCGGAGTTCGAGCAGACCCTGCCCGACGACGTGCGCATCAGCACCATCACCGACCAGAGCAAGGTGGTGAGCGAGTCGGTGGTCAACTTCCTGCGCGAGCTGCTCATATCGGTCGTCTCCGTCATCGTCGTGGTCGTCCTGCTGATGCCTCGCCGCGTGGCGGAGGTGTCGGCCCTCAGCATCCCCATCACCATCTTCTCCTCGGTGGGCGTGTTCTATCTCTTCGGCATGGAGCTGAACACCGTCACCCTGGCGGCCCTCATCGTCACCTTAGGCATGGTGGTGGACGACTCCGTGGTGATCATCGACAACTACATGGAGAAGCTGGGCCAGGGCATGTCGCGCTGGCATGCCGCCATCGCCGCCCCGCGCGAGTTCTTCATGTCGGTGCTCTCCGCCACGCTCAGCATCTCGCTCACCTTCTTCCCCTTCCTCGTCACCATGCACGGCGACATGGGCGACTTCGTTAAGTCGTTCCCCTGGGCGATGTTCATCATCCTGAGCATCTCGCTCACGGTGTCGCTGATGCTCACGCCTTACCTGCAGTACATGGTGATACACCAGGGCATCGGCAGCCAGCCCCGGCCAGGAGCCAAGAAGAAGCCACTCGACTATCTGCAAGCAGGTTACACATGGCTGTTGAAGCATTGCTTCGCCTTTCCGCGCGCCACCTTGGCCACAGGACTCGCCTTGGTAGCCATCGGCGCCGCCATCTTCGTCAACCTGCCGCAGCGCATGATGCCGATAGCCGAGAGAAACCAGTTTGCCGTGGAGTTCTACCTGCCCAACGGCACCACCGCCCAGAAGACAGCCAGCGTGGCCGACTCCATGGCGCACATCTTGCAGCGCGACTCCCTGGTAACGGCGGTGACGACCTTCGTAGGGCAGGGGTCGCCCCGATTCCATGCCACCTACGCCCCGCAGATAGGCGGGCCCAACTTCGCCCAGTTCATCGTCAACACGGTGAGCAACGAAGCCACCGACGAGGTGCTCGACCGCTACGCCGACCGCTACTCCAACTACTTCCCCGACTGCTACATACGCTTCAAGCAGATGGACTACAACGCCGCCTCCTACCCCATCGAGGTGAGGGTGAGCGGCGACAGCATCAGCGACCTGAAGGCTGCCGCCCGAAAGATAGCCGCCTGCATGCGCGGCATCGAAGGCATCAACCTGATTCGCACCAACTACGAGGAGCCCCTGCCGGGCATCAGGGTGACCCCCGACGCCACCGAGGCCAACCGGCTGGGCGTGAGCAAGACCCTCCTCTCGGCCGACCTCGCCATCCACTTCGGCGACGGCATCCCGATGTCCACCCTCTGGGAGGGCGACTACCCCGTGAAGATGGTGCTGAAATCGGAGAACGACAGCAACCTCGCCAACGAGTACATCCCCGTGATGGGCGGCACGTCGAGCGTCCCCCTGCGCCAGATAGCGAAGATATCGCCCGACTGGCACGACGGCTGCATCGTGCGCCGCAACGGCGTGCGCACCATCTCCATCGTGGGCGAGCCCCTCAGGGGATTCAACGCCGACAAGCTGACGGCGGAACTGAAGGAGAAGGTTGAGAAGATGTCGCTGGCTCCGGGGCTTGACTGGGAAGTGGGAGGCATGGCGGAAAAAGACGCCGAGACCTTGCCGCAGGTGGCGTCGGGAGTGATGATAGCGATACTGATCATCTTCTTCATCCTGCTCTTCCACTTCAAGCGCATCAGCCTGGCGCTGGTGAACCTGTCCTCCATGTCGCTCTGCATCTTCGGAGCCGCGATAGGACTCCTGCTGACGGGCTTCGACGTGAGCCTCACCTGCATACTGGGCGTGGTGAGCCTGATGGGCATCCTGGTGCGCAACGGCATCATCATGCTCGACTACGCCGAGGAGCTGCGCCGCGACAAGGGGCTCTCGGTGCGCGACGCTGCCTTCCAGGCCGGCGAGCGCCGCATGCGCCCCATCTTCCTCACCTCGGCGGCCGCCTCGGTGGGCGTGTTGCCGATGATGATAGAGAACAACACGCTGTGGTCGCCGATGGGAGCCGTCATCTTCTTCGGCACGCTCATCTCGATGGTGCTCATCGCCACCATCCTGCCCGTGCTATACTGGCTCGTGTTCGACAAGCACGGAAAGTACAGCCTGAGGAAGAACAGTTAAACATCTTTAATTGCCACAAGGCTTTCCTTGAGCTATCTACATGCCAATTTGCCACGGAGGGGCGAGAAGAAGCATGCGGGCGAGGCGAAAAAGCGAAAAAAGAGCCCCAAAAACTTGGAGACAACCCCGAAAAAACTTGAGACAACCCCCGAAAAAACTTGGAGACAACCCCGAAAAACTTGGAGACTACCCCGAAAAACTTGGAGACTACCCCCGAAAAACTTGGAGACTACCCCCTTTTTCGAGCCAAAACACGATATTGAAAATATTGGAAAAATATTTTTTCCACCCTAACCGACCAAAATTTTCCTCCAATCAAACAAAAAATCCGCCTAATTGAGCAAAAAATCCACCTAATCGAGCAAAAAATCCACCTAATCAAACAAAAAATCCACCTGAGTATCTGCCATGCCATGTAATTTCAACATTTATATATACTCAACGCGAGAAATTGAGGTAAAGTATTGATAATGAGAGGGAGACATGGTATTTGGAGACAGAATTGGAGACAAATATAGGGAAAGTCTCCAATGCTTTGGCAGCAACAGCAGCCGATGGTAGTCTTAAATCATAAAAAACATTAAAATTGTTAATAAAATTAACTTTGTTTACTCCCATGGGAGATAACATCCGTTACAAAAAAAATTCCGAACTTTGCAGCCAAGATACTGTCATCTATCGCTATGCCCCTGAACAACGACAACGAACAAGTGACACTGCTGACCGAAGAGAGGAAGGAGATGCTGAGATGCATCTACAGACACTGCCGCAAATGGCAGGACTTTCTCGCAGCTCAAGTGCGAAAATACAAAATAAAGCGCCGCCATCTGATGGCGGAAGGACACTTCAACTACAACACCCTGAACCGGTTGGAGAACGGAATCCTATCGCCGGAGCCCATGCTGCGCATCCGACTGAGCATCATGAACATCCTGCGATACCGGGACAACGAGGAGAAACTGCCGAGGCGCCATCCGCACGAAAGCGTGGAGAGCCAGGCCAACGAGTTCGCCTGGCAATGCTTCAGGCTCGAGAACGAGCAGACGTGCCAGGAGAACGAGCAGCTCATCGAAGCGTTGGCCGCATTCAGCAAAGAGCAGAGGAAAGGCTCGCTCTACGACAAGGCGGAAATCCTGTACCTGCTGGAGACGAAGGCGGTGGACGGGCTCTCCGACGAATAATTCTTTTTTTCAAATACTAAACCCAAAGACTATGACAACAACCGTCGACAACAACCTCCCATCGCTGTTTGGCGCACTGCGCACAAGCAAGCACAGTCCACTCATCAGCACCGCAGAGCTGGAGCGCCTCATCCTACACGACAAAGCGCTGAAGAACAACACCAAGGGCTACCGCGAGATGATCGGCATAGACCGGAAGACGGCCTACAACATGAAGCGGCAGATGCCAGCCATCTGCCCATCGGTGCAGTTCAAGCCCACGGGGCGCACCATCGAGCACTTCAGGGTCGCCACGGGATGGCTCATGCTCGACTACGACCACGTCGTGAGCCTCGTGCTCGACGAGAAGGCCGGGCTCGCAGCCAAGTCGCCCCACTCCATGGTGGTGTACCGCACCGTCAGCGGCATGGGGCTTCGCATCCTCCTGCGCTACGAGCGCCCCAAGGGATGCACGCTCACCGCCACCGAGCTGCACCGCCTCGCCGTGGGCAAGGCCATGGCCATGTACAACGACCTGCTGGGGCTCGTCGCCGACGCGCAGTGCAAGGACATGGTGAGGCTCTGCGGACTCGCCCACGACGACAAGGCCTACTTCCGCTGGGACTCCGAGCCGCTCACCTTCTCTCCCGAGGAGGTGGACCGCTTCTACCGCGGCGTGGTGCAGAAAGCACACGAAGCCGGGGCGGCTGCCGGCGAGGGCGCAAGGACCAAACCCGCCAGCACACGGGCGAAGACAGCCGCCACGAAGGGCGGCGCACCCACGTTCGACGACATCGTGGAGCGCGTGGAGGAACATGCCAAGACCTGGCGGACGCAGTTCGAGCCCGGCAGCCACCACGAGTACTGCATGCGCTTCGCAGGCTTCTGCCACAACTACGGGGCCGACCGGCAGCAGCTGCTCGACTGGATGCAACAACAGTACGGCAGCCAGTACGACGGCATCGAGCGCATCGTGGACTGGATGTACAAGCACCACGACAGCTTCGGCTGCTGGCACCTCCGCGCCCCCGGCGAGCGCTACAAGAAGACTCCCGGCGTGAAGGACATCAGGCAGTGGCTCGCCACCAGGCTCGAACTGCGCCACAACACCATCACCGACAAGACCGAGATGAGGGGCATCGACATCCGGAACACCGCCTACTACCGCTGGACCGTCGTCGACGACGACATCGAAAACTCCATCTTCTCGTGGATGGACCTCGACGGGCTGAAGACCACCATCAACCGGTTGCACATCGTGCTGAACAGCGACTTCGTGAGACGATACAACCCCCTGAAGGAATACCTCGAAGCGCTGCCGGCATGGCAGGAGGGCGACACCGACTACATCGGCGAGCTGAGCCGCCGCGTGCAGGTGAAGCACTACCCCGGCCACTACCACACGCAGGACGACTTCGAGCGGATGTTCCGCAAGTGGATGGTGGGCATGGTAGTGGGCTGGTGCTGCGAGACGGTGGTCAACGAGATGGTGCTCATCCTCGTGGGCAAGGGCGGACTCTACAAGACCTCCTTCTTCCAGCACCTGCTGCCCCCGGAGCTGCGCCAGTACTACACCAACGACTCCACCGCCGACTACAACAACAAAGACTTCCTGGAACTGTGCTCCAGCAAGGCACTCATCTGCCTCGACGAGTTCGATGCCCCGGCGGGCAAGAACCTCAGCGCCTTCAAGAGCGTCGTCACCAAGCCCGACATCACCATCCGCAGGCCCTACGCCCGCTACAGCACCAGGCTTACGCACAACGCCTCGCTCTGCGGCACGAGCAACAACGTGCACATCATCAACGAGCTGGAGACGCGCCGCTACCTGGTGTGGCAGGTGGAATACATACAGAGCCCACGCGATACGCCCATCGACTACAGCCACCTCTACGCCCAGGCAGTGGCGCTGGGACAGCAGGTGGCGAACCGCGGCAAGCAGCCGGCCGCCGACGCCCCCTGCGCCAAGGAGGAGAACCCCTGGGTATACTGGCTCACGCCCGACGACATACGCCAGCTCGAGGTGCACAACCGACTCTTCTCCGTGAACAACTACATGGAGGAGCTCATCCAGAAGTACTACCGCGTGCCCGACCCCGTGGCCGACATCCACTCGCCCAACCTGAAGTTCGTCACCAGCGCCGAGATCCTCGAGCACATCACCGCCAACCCCGTGTTCCGGCCCACCTTCTCCAGCCGCAACGTGAGCGACATCATGGGCCACCTGGGCTTCCGCAAGTCACGCCGCAACAATGTCTACGGATGGTGGGTGATAGAGAAGGAGGGCGTCGTCATCGCAGCCGACTCCCGCTTCATCAAGAACGTGGACGAGCTATGACAGCCCACCGTGGGGCGGAGACCGCCACTTCCCCGCCCCCACGGGCGGAAACCGAGGCACACAGGAGCGAGCGCGGCCATCGCCACGTTCGCTCCCACGGCAGCCGGTTACGCTCCCACGACAGCCGGTTACGCTCCCACGGCTACCAATTCCACTCCCACGGAGCCACGCCCGCTCCCAGACTTTCCAGAACTTTAACCATCACACCACACCCCCACCATGCAACCCACTACGCAAACCAAACTATACGAAAAGGCAGAGCTCGCCATGCTCTACTTCCCCCACTCCAGCCCCAAGGCGGCGCAGAACCGACTCGCCCGCTGGATAAAGAACATCCCCGAGCTATACGTCGCACTGCAGCGGTGCAACGTGAAAAAATACTCCAAATTCTACAGCCGCCAGCAAGTGGACCTCATCTTCCATTACCTCGACGAGCCGTAAGGCAACACAGCCACGAATGACACGGAACAGCCACGATGACACGGAACAGCCACGAATGACCACAGGAAACCACAAATGACCACAGGAAACCACAAATGACACGGAAAACCACAAATGTCATCACTGCCAAACCAAAAAGCCGTATCTTTGCATTGTCATTCAGAGAGAATGAACTTGGTGCACTCAAGTAAACTTTTAACCTAAAAACATTTAAGACTATGATTCTTTACAAAGTAGTAAAAAACAACAACAAGACGCTGCCGGGAGCTTACGGCAAGCACTACGCCCGCCCCATCGTGACCGAAACCATCGGCATCGACCAACTCGCCGAGCACATGGCGAGCCACAACACCCCCTTCTCGGCAGGCGCCGTGAGAGGCATCCTCACCGACATGGTGAAGTGCGTCAAGGAACTCGTGCTCAAGGGCATCGCCGTGAAGATAGACGACCTGGCCATCTTCTCGCTCGGCATACGCCCCAAGAAGGGCGCCGACACGAAGGAAGACTTCTCCGTGGCCAAGAACGTGGAGGGCGTGAAGCTGCGAGCCAGAGCCACGGGAAAGCTCACCAACAGCCAGCTCGACCTCGAAGCCACCCTCAAGAACGCCGCCGACATGCTCGATGGGCAGGCTGCCTCTTCCGACAAGCCCGGCGACTCCACCGGCGGCGATTCCAACCCTTCGGGCGGAAGCGACTCCACTGGCGGGGGAAGCACCCCTTCGGGCGGCGACAACCCGGGCGGCGAGTCTGACTAACGCCCCCCTGCGCGGTATTCACCGCGCAGCTTGCAACCATTCACAATCATCCCACAGTTAATCCTAAAAAAAAACATCGTTATGAAAAAAGAAACACTGAAAACAATCATCAACTTCGTCATCACCGTCCTCACCGCCATCGCAGGCGCCTTCTGCGTGACCAGCTGCAACAGGATGTAGGCGCTGCGCAAGAGACCTACGGTATGTGTTGACACGGCAAAAAAAAAATCCTACGACTATGAAAAATCATCGCTACATCTCTCTCATCGTGCTGCACTGCAGCGCGACGAGAGCCAGCCAAAGCTTCACCGTCGAGCAGCTCGAAGCCTGCCACAAGGCACGTGGATTCCGCGGCATCGGCTATCATTACTACATCACCCGCGACGGCACGCTATACTCCTGCCGCCCAGAGAACGAGGCGGGCGCCCACGCCATCCGCTACAACCAGAACAGCATAGGCGTCTGCTACGAAGGCGGACTCGACGCAAGGGGTCGGCCTGCCGACACCCGCACCGAAGCCCAGAAAATCACGATGGAGGAGCTGCTCCGCAGCCTCTGTGCCGACTACCCCGACGCCGAGGTGCTGGGCCACCGAGACCTCCCCGGCGTGCACAAGAGCTGTCCCTGCTTCGACACGCGCAGATGGCTCCGCGACATCGGCTTCCACGCCTGAGGCTGCGTTCTCCTCCCCCACCCGGAGAACATGGAGCCAACCCAGTGGAGCTCAGGCCGAGAACAGGAAGACGACGCTGTGGTACAATTGCGCGCCGACGACATATAGGAGCAGCAAGCCCCCCGTCTTGCCCATGCCCGCCACAAGGGCTTCGTAGACCGACTCCACGCCCTTCATCCTGTCGCTCATCACCCCGAAGCTGACGCTCATCGCCAACAGCGCGAAGCAGCAATAGGGCACGATGCTGGCGGAGAAGCTGCTGGGGAAAAGCCCGCCCATCACGTTGAGCAGCATGGCATGGGGCGCGAGCACAAGCGCGAGCATCAGCAGCACGAAAAGGAATCCCTCGAAGAGCGCCAGCCGCATGGCTATGCGCTGCCGGTACTCGGAGGCATCGTAGCGCAGGATGCCACTGCGCCGCATGGCGCCGTACGCGAAGGAGAAGAGCAGGAGCCATACCAGCAGGGGCGACTCCACGTTGCCCACGAAGCGTCCGAAGAACCAACGTATGCCTTCGGCGCTGAGCAGGGAGCGCGGAAAGCTGTCTGGCATCGCGGCCGTCAGGAGCCACGATGCCAGGACCAGCACCACCTGGGCCGCCCCGAGCAGCAGCGACGCCCACGCCAGCAACTTGCTAATTTTCATCTGCCTTCAGGTTGTCGATGTCCAATATGTGGAGCTCCAAGGCCCTCACCACCAGGCGGGTGGCATTGATGCCGATGCCGTTGTTGCCATCGGGGAAGAGTTTCTGCACGAGCTCGTTCTGCCGCTTCTCCAGGCTCTTCACGCCGAAGGGCATGCCCCGCAGCCCCGTGATCTGCTCCTTGGTGTAGCCCAGGGCCAGATGGCGCAAGAAGCGCTCGTCGTACTCGTCGATCTCGTAGTTGACCAACGCCTCCTGGCGCATCAGCTGGCTGTTCACGCTCCGCTTGAATCGCTCCACTATCTTCTGGAGGATGGGCTGGTTGAACACCATCTTCTTGCCGGCCATGCAGCTGGCCACGTCGCCGCGGGTAAGCAGCTCGCCACTCTTCAGGATGATGCCGTCGCAGCCGGCGTCGAGCACGTCCACCCACAGCTTCTCGTTCAGTATCTCCCCCGTGAAGATGAGCACCTTCACGTCGGGATACGTCTCCTTGGTCTGTCGGCAAATCTCCACGCCGATGGTCGTCGAGCCGCCCAGGCCGAGGTCGAGCAGCACGAGGTCGGGCACCTGCTGCTTGATGAGGCGCCAGTAAGAGACTTCGCTGTCGGCCGTTCCGATGATCTCGGCCTCGGGGATTTCGTTCTTGAAGATTCCTTCCGTGCCCTTCAGCTCCAGGGGCACGTCTTCGACAATGATTACTTTGAAAGAGTCCATATCGGTATTGTTTTATATATTTATTGTACTTCAGTTGCCATGCGGGCTGGCAGCACGACCTCTATCACGAGTCTGCCGCCGGCACTTGCCTTGGCCGAGATGCCGCAACCGCGCAGGTTGGTCACCTCGCCTATCTCGCGCACTATCTGCCTGCACAGCAGGTACTTCGTGTCGCTGGTCAGGGGCGTGAAGAGCAGGGGGTGCGCCTGTGCGTCGTAGGCCACGTCGCCCTTCTCCACCTGGCAGACGGCGTAGGGCGTGCCGGGCATGTCGTCCACCCGCACCTCCGTCTTTCCCGCGCCCTCCGTGAGCAGGTCGAACAGGTATTGGCGCAGGAACTTGTCGTTCTTCACATTCGCCTCCACCTGTTCCATCGCCTGGGCGCTGAGCATGGTGTAGAGCGACTTGTAATAGTCCACCAGCTCGTGGAGCGACTGCACGTCGGCGGGGTCGTTCTCCACGAGCTGTCGGATGCGCGAGGGATAATACATCGTCTCGTGCTTCAGGGTGGAGAGGCAGTTGTCGAGCACCGAGCACGACACGTGCAGGCGGGCGTTCTCGTACTCCGCCTTGTGCAACTCGTCTTCCGTCGCCTCCATGTCGGCGGCATCGGCCGCCGTGCGGCTCATGCTCTCGTGCAGGGCCCGCTCTATCTGGCCCACCACGTCGCCCAGCTGGGCGTTGAGCCCATGAAGTCTCACCCCACGCTTGTGCCACGTCTGCCTGATGCGCTGCAGCTTCGCCTCGTCGGTGGCGTCGCTCAGCAGGATGCGGTTGATTTCATCCACCTTCTCCACGGCAAAACGGAAGGTCAGCACATGGCGATAGTACAGCAGATAGTAAGCCAAAGGCAACTGCAGCAGAAGGAGAATGAGCAGCACGATGGCCACGGTCTTCGAGTTCTCCGACAGCTGCATGGTGCGCACATAGGCTGGCAGCGTGGAGTCGGCTCCCATCTCGCGGTAGAGCTGGGTGTACACCTTGTTGTTGCTCTGGTACAGGCTCCACCTGTGCAGGGCGAGGGCAGCCACGGCGCTCTCGTTCCTCAGGTCGAGAATCAAATAGTAATTGGTGGGCAGACTGTCATGGTACCACACCAGTTCGGCAGGAGCGATGTCACTGGGGCTGGCAGTCATCAGCACCTTGCCGCCGGGATGGATGGACAGGTAGTGCCGGTTGAGATAGCTGCGGGCGGAGTCGGCATACTGGAGGGTGCGCTCGTAATGCCCGTTGACGTTGGAGTAGTAAGCCGAGTCGGCAAAGATGTCGGCACGCTGCAGATTGAGCGGCAGCTGTCCGCCGCGGGCATCGTGCTGACGGCGGGGCGTCGCGGCGGCTTGCGCAGAAGCCCGCTGCGGGGAACACAGCACGGACAGCGAGGCCACCACCCCGACGGCGAGGGCCTTCAGGCGGCCGCCGATGCCCCGGGGCAGGCGAAAGGCGAAACGGCTGCCCTTTCCCGGCTCGCTCGACACCGATATCGCGCAAACCGAGAAGATGCTGCTCACCTTCTTGTACTTCTCGATGATGCCCTTGCAGTTGAGCAGTCCGAAGCCATGGCCGCCCGTGTAAGTACGGTCGAAGACATGCTCCACCTGCTCTTCGTCCAGCCCCACTCCCGTGTCGGCGATGCTTATCTCCACATAGGTGTCGGCCTCGGTGGCGCTCACCGTGACCTTGCCCCCCTGCGGTGTGAACTTGCGGGCGTTGTCGGCCATGGTGTTGATCATGAAGAGCGTCAGCGTGCGGTCGGCCTTCACCACAGCCTGCGTGGGTTCCACCAACAGCTCCACCCCCTTCATGTCGAAGTTCATCTTGCCCTTCTTCACAATGTCGAACAACGGCTGCAGCGCAAAGCTCGCGATGCGGAGGTTGAGCGTACCCTGTCGCATCTGAATCCACTGGGTGAGCACCTCGTTGTACTGGTTGATCTTGTCTGTCAGCTCGGATATGTACTGGTATCTCTCCCGCCTCACGGAATCGGGCTCCTCCCTGTGGCTCAGGCAGTCCACCTCGTGTATCATGCGGTCTATGAAAGGGGTGATGCTGTTGACCAAAGCCACCTTGGCTCGCTGCTCCAGGTGGCGCTTCTTGTTGTCCGCCACATGCAGGAGCATCATGTGCAGCTCTTCGTCGAGCTCTTCCTTCTTGTCGTTCAATTCGCTGATGCGCAGCTCGTTGCCACGTTTCCATTGCTCCAGAGGTTCAAGTAGTTTCGAGATGGAGTCGCGATGCACGTTCCTGCGGCGCATCCTGTCAAAGACGTAGAGCAAGCACACCACCAGGGCTATCATGCCAACGACGGCAGCTATCATCCAGTTGAGCAGCACGGCGTTGTCGTCCAGCGCGGCGGCACGTGCTTCCAGGAGCCTGTCCTGGCGTGTGCGCTCCTGCAGGTCGAGATACATGTTGCGGTAAAAGTCGCTGCGGGGCTTGTCGTCGACGGCGGAATAGACCAGGCAGAGCTGCTCGCAGATGGACGCCACCAGGTCGGGGGCGGCCTTGATGCGCTTGTTGTCGTCGAGCGCATGGTCGAGACATGCTTCCGCCGAGCGGTAGTCCTCTATCGCCCAGTAACATTCGGCAAGGGTTCGGTTGGCTCCCGCCGTCTGGTACACATCGCCGTAGGACGAGAAGATATTGAGCGCCATCTGCGCCAAGTTGCCGGCCAGCAGACTGTCGGGCACCTGGTCCACATTGACGTACTTGATGGAAGGCTGGTTGTTGCGAATCAGAAAGCTGCGCAGACTCGGATTCTGCAGATGCTCGCTGAGGGCCTGCAAGGCATTGGCCTGCCAATAGGGGTAAGGGGTGCCCGTGCAAGCCAGCATGAAGCAACGCATCAGATAGTCGAACTCGGACTGGGCGATTTCCTCCGCCGTTCCGTCGACGATGGCTCCTCCAGCCCCAATGTTGTATAAATAGTTGAGATACTGGGCTGTGTCGGCCTCCAACGCATCGGCGTCGATGTCGTTGAGCGCCTGCAGCATGGGCTTCTCCTGTCCCACATAATAGAAATATGTGGCGGCCACGATGTCGAACTCGGAATGGGCGTAGAGGGCGCGCCTACGCTCACGTGGCGGAAGATTGTCGGCTTCCTCGCCGATGCGGCGGAGCAGACGCATCGCTTTCTCGCGATAGGCATAGAAGTCCTTGTTGCGCGACTCGCGCTGGCAAAGGCGCATGTTCTGTATGTGGGCAATAAGGATCTCTATCTGGTTGTCGCTGCGCCGTTCCACCTCGGCCAGATGCTTGCGGGCTTTCGGGTAGTCCATCTTGGCCATGGCGACGAACGCCAGGTTGTTGTGTGCCTCGGCATAACCCGCGGGATAATCGTCGGAAAGCCTCAAGGCTCTCTGGGCCAGCACCTTGGTGGAGTCGAGATTGCGGTAATGATACGCATAAGAAAGAGAATTCAGCTCATCAACTTCGCCCTTATGCGATGGCGAACAAGCTGAAAAGAAAAGCAGCGCCATCATCAAAATGGTGACGGCGCCGCGGAACAAAAGATAATATGTGATTTTTAAAATCTCCAATATTATGCACGCATGTCGATTAAGCGCGAGCCTTTGCGATGTAACCCAAAGCCTCCTGGCACTTAGCAGTGATGGCAGCCCAGTCGCCAGCAGCCACGGTCTCCTTGGGGAAGAGCTTGGAGCCCATGCCCACACAGAGAACACCGGCTTTGAACCAGGGAGTGAGGTTCTCCTCGGTTGGCTCTACAGCGCCAGTCACCATGATGTTGCTCCAACGCAAAGGTGCCATTACGTTCTTGACGAACGAAGGACCGCCCACGTTGCCTGCCGGGAACACCTTGGTCACGTCGCAGCCTGCTGCCTGGGCATTGTTGATCTCCGTCACAGAGCCACAGCCTGGTGAATAAGGAACCAAGCGACGGTTGCATACAGGAGCAATGTCGGGGTTGAAGTTAGGACCTACGATGAAGTTGGCGCCCAACTGGAGGTACAAAGAGGCAGTACCGGCATCTACCACTGTGCCGGCGCCGATAATCATCTCGGGGCACTCCTTGTCGGCCCACTTCACCAACTCGCCGAAAATCTCGTGGGCGAAATCGCCACGGTTGGTGAACTCGAACACACGGACACCACCCTCGTAGCATGCCTTGATGACGTTCTTACAAACCTCTATATCTTTGTTGAAGAATACAGGCACCATACCAGTCTCTTTCATGGCTGCCATGACCTGCATTTTGCTAAACTTTGCCATAATATTATTTCTCTTTATAAAAAATATGTCTTCAAACTTAAGAACGAAAAGCGAATGGATAGACTTTCACTTCGTCTGTCGAAAACGTTGTTTCTTCACTCTTCACTCTTCGTTCTTCACTTAAATTTATCTCTGTACACGACCGTTGGCATTACCGCCGGCCAAGCTCTCCACCTCCTCGACAGATACCAGGTTGAAGTCGCCAGGGACAGTGTGCTTCAAAGCAGATGCCGCAACGGCAAACTCAAGAGCCTCGGCCTGGCTGGACTTGGTGAGCAAACCATGGATCAAGCCACCAGAGAAAGAGTCGCCACCACCCACGCGGTCGATGATGGGGTTGATGTCGTAGTGCTTGCTCTGATAGAACTCCTTGCCGTCATAGATAAGGGCCTTCCAGCCGTTGTGGGTGGCAGAGAGCGACTCGCGAAGCGTAGAAACCACATACTTGAAGCCAAACTCCTTCATCATGCCCTTGAAGATGCCATAGTAGCCCTCGGCATCGGTCTTGCCGCCTTCCACGTCGGCATCTGGCTTGAAACCTAAGCAAAGCTGCGCGTCCTCCTCGTTGCCGATGCATACGTCAACATACTTCATCAAAGGACGCATGACGGAGATGGCCTTCTCGGAAGTCCAGAGCTTCTTGCGGAAGTTCAAGTCCACAGAAACGGTTACACCGTGACGCTTGGCAGCCTCGCAAGCCAACTTGGTGAGCTCGGCAGCCTTGTCGCTGATGGCAGGAGTGATGCCGCTCCAGTGGAACCACTGAGCACCCTCCATAATCTTATCAAAATCGAAATCAGATGGATCAGCCTCTGCGATGGAGCTGTGAGCACGGTCGTAGATGACCTTGGAAGGACGCATGGAAGCGCCCGTCTCTGCATAGTAAAGACCCACACGGTCGCCACCACGGGCTATAAAGTCGGTGTTCACGCCATAACGACGAAGGGCGTTAAGGGCTATCTGCCCAATCTCGTGCTTAGGCAACTTGGATACGAAGTAAGCCTCGTGCCCATAATTGGCTACGCTGACAGCCACGTTGGCCTCGCCACCGCCAGGGATGATGCGGAAAGACTCACTCTGAATGAAACGATCGTTGCCTTCTGGCGACAAACGAAGCATAATCTCACCTAATGTTACAATTTTTGCCATTGTTGTTTGATAGTTTTTATTGTTTGTTATTACTTGAATGATTCTTCTCAAGAATGTTTCTTGTGGCAAAAATAAGCCTTTTTTCTTGAATAAAGAAATAAAAAAGCCTTTTTTTTCGTTTTTATGGCAAAAAACACGCTGTGCATTCGCACAATTCGATTTTTTGTTGTAAATTTGCCACAAAATAACACGTTGTGGTCGCACACAACACAACGCACAAACAAGAAGAACTATCCATGCTGTGGCTTTGCACAATTGCAATATTATAATTAAGGTATGCGCGGGCACACACATAAAACGACAGGAAAATGGCGGAAAAGATAAGAATCAAAGACATTGCGGAAAGAGCAGGCGTATCAGTAGGAACCGTGGACAGAGTATTGCACGAGCGCCCCAATGTCTCGGAGCCAGCCCGCAAGAAAGTGGAGCAAGCTCTCAAAGAGATGAACTACCAGCCCAACATGTACGCCAGCGCCCTGGCTTACAACAAGCAGTACACCTTCTACATGCTTCTGCCAAAGCACGAGTCGGAAGCCTACTGGGAGGAAATAGAAGAGGGGGCGCGCAAATGCGAGGATATCAGGAGAGACTTCCACATCGACGTGGAGATAAGATTTTTCGAACGCTCGAGCAATGAGTCTTTCCTGGAGAAATCCCGAGAGATCATCGAAGCCAAGCCGGAGGGAGTGGTCGTGGTGCCCTCTTCGCTCGACGCCACCCGTAAGTTCGCAGACCAGCTGCACGAGCTGGACATGCCCTTCGTCCTGCTGGACTCCTACATGCCCGACCTGAAGCCATTGTCTTTCTTCGGACAGGACTCCTTCTGCAGCGGATACTTCGCTGCCAAGATGCTGATGATGATAGCCAACAAGGAAACTGAGGTGATGCTCATGAGACAGACGAAAGACGGACGTGTGGTGAGCAAGCAGCAAGACAACCGCGAGGTGGGATTCATGCACTACATGCACGACCACTTCCCCAACGTGAAGGTCACCGACCTCGACTTGCCGCTCAGCGGAACACGTGCCGAATACAACCGGATGCTGGAGCACTTCTTCTCGGAAAACCCGCAGGTTCACCATTGCATCACCCTGACATCGAAGGCGCACATCGTGGGCGACTTCCTGCTGAAGACCAACAGGCGGAACATCCAGATCATGGGCTACGACATGGTGGAGAAGAACGCCCGATGCCTGCGCGAGGGAAGCATCTCGTTCCTCATCGCCCAGCATGCCTACATGCAGGGCTATGCGTGCATCGACACGCTCTTCCAGGCCATCGTACTGAAGAAGAAAGTCAACCCCGTGAACTACATGCCCATAGAGCTCCTGATGAAGGAGAACGTGGACTTCTACCGCAGGACGCAGCTGTAAGAGTAAATAAACACAAAAAAGCATTATAAAAACAACCTACAAGAAAAAATGAAACAATCAAGCTTTATCAAGATCAACCCTGCCGACTCGGTAGTGGTTTGCCTCCGCCCGTTCAAGAAGGGCGAGACCATCGAGGTTGACGGCAAGACCATCACCTTGTTGCAAGACACTCCAGCAGGACACAAGGTTCTGCTCAACGATGCCGCGGAAGGCACCAATATCCTGAAATACGGCTACCCCATCGGCCATGCGAAGAAAGACCTGAAACAGGGCGAATGGGTCAACGAGAACAACCTCAAGACCAACCTTGCCGGAACCTTGGAGTATACCTACAACCCCGTGGAAGAAACCCTGGACATCAAGAACGAGAACCGCACGTTCAAGGGGTACGTGCGCAAAAATGGCGAAGTGGGCGTGCGCAACGAGATTTGGGTAGTGCCCACGGTGGGCTGCGTGAACGGCATCGCCGAGAAGCTCGTCGACCTACTCAGGCAGGAAACCCGCTGCGAGGGCATCGACGCCATCCACGCATGGCACCACAACTTCGGTTGCTCGCAGCTCTCCGGCGACCACGAGAACACCCGCAAGGTGCTTCGCGACATCTGCCTGCACCCCAACGCCGGCGCGGTGCTCGTACTATCCTTGGGGTGCGAGAACAACCAGCCGGACGAGTTCATGAAGATGCTCGGCGACTACGACAAGGACCGCATCAAGCTCTTGGTGACCCAGAAAGTGGAGGGCGACGAGCTGGAAGAAGGCATGAAACTGCTCCGCGAACTCTATGCCAAGGCCAAGGAAGACAAGCGCGAGGAGGTTTCTGTCAGCAAGTTGCGCGTAGGCTTGAAGTGTGGTGGCTCAGACGGTTTCAGTGGCATCACAGCCAACCCTCTGGTAGGCGAGTTCTCCGACTGGCTCGTGGCGCAGGGCGGAACATCCATCCTCACAGAGGTACCCGAGATGTTCGGCGCCGAGACCATTTTGATGAACCGTTGCAAGAACAAGGAACTCTTCGACAAGACAGTGCACCTCATCAACGACTTCAAGGAATATTTCCTCTCGCATGGCGAGCCTGTGGGCGAGAATCCTTCGCCAGGCAACAAGGCTGGCGGGATCTCGACTCTCGAGGACAAGGCTCTCGGATGCACCCAGAAGTGTGGCCGCGCTCCTGTAAGCGGCGTGCTGCAGTATGGCGACCGCTTGGAGACGACAGGTCTGAACCTTCTCTCTGCGCCAGGCAACGACCTCGTGGCTTCCACAGCCTTGGCTGCGGCAGGCTGCCAGCTGGTGCTCTTCACCACGGGTCGTGGCACGCCATTCGGCACCTTCGTACCCACCATGAAGATTTCCACCAACAGCAACCTCTACCACAACAAGCCCAACTGGATCGACTTCAACGCCGGCGAGCTGGTGGAAGGCACGGAAATGAAAGACTTGGTACGCAAGTTCATCGATAAGATTATCGCAGTGGCCAGTGGCGAGGAAGCCCGCAACGAATACAACGGCTATCGCGAAATCGCCATCTTCAAGAACGGCGTAACGCTATAAACGGATTGAACAAAACAGAACAAAACAGAAGAAAATGAGCAATAAGAAAGGATTACTGGCACTCTCGCCACTGTTTCTGTTGATACTGCTGATAGCCCTCTTTACCATCCATTCGGCAAGGGGAAATGGGTCGGGCGACAACCTGTCGCTTACCGTGGCTTTCATGATATCCAGCATCTATGCCGTGGCGATATCGGGAGGGCTCCCCGTCAAGAAGCGCATCGACACCTATAGCCGCGGGGCTGGAGCCAGTAACCTGATGCTTATGCTCTGGATATACGTGCTGGCAGGAGCGTTCGCTGCGTCAGCCAAGGCCATGGGGGCGGTAGACGCCACCGTGAACCTGGCACTCAGCATCCTTCCTGCCAGCATGATTCTGCCGGGACTTTTCCTGGCGGCATGCTTCATCTCTCTTTCCATCGGAACAAGCGTGGGCACAGTAGTGGCCCTTGTCCCCATAGCCGCAGGGCTGGCGCATTCGGTTGACGCCAATCTGGGGCTCACCGTGGCGGTCATAGTGGGAGGAGCCTACTTCGGCGACAACCTGTCATTCATATCCGACACCACCGTGGTGGCCACGCAGACGCAAGAATGCCGCATGAGCGACAAGTTCCGCGTCAACTCGATGATTGTCATACCGGCAGCCGTCGTCATACTCATCGTCTACACCGTCATGGGGGCTGGCACCAAGGTTCCCACCCAAGTGGCAGGGGTGGAATACGCCAGGGTGATACCCTATCTGCTGGTCCTCGTCACAGCCATAGCCGGCATGAACGTGATGGCCGTGCTCACCATGGGCACCATCCTTTGCGGAGCCATCGGCATGATGGAAAACCTCATGGACATCCCCGGCTCCTACAATCTCTTCGGCTGGTTCGCGGCCATGGGCAACGGTGTCATCGGAATGGGCGAGCTCGTCATCATAGCCATGATGGCTGGCGGCATGCTCGAAACCATCAGGGAGAACGGCGGCATCAATTTCATCATCGGCAAGATAACGGCACACGTCAGGAACAAGCGTGGAGCCGAGCTGTCGATAGCCGCGCTCGTGTCATTCGTCAACATCTGCACGGCCAACAACACCGTGGCAATACTCACCGTGGGGAACATCTCCAAGAAGATAGGCGACAAGTTCGGAGTGGACAACCGCAAGGCAGCAAGCATCCTCGACACATTCTCGTGTTGCGTGCAGGGGCTCATACCCTATGGGGTACAGATGCTCTTGGCTGCCGGACTGGCGCATGTCAGCCCCATCGACATCCTACCCTATCTCTACTACCCCATGGCCATAGGCGCAGCGGCACTGCTCGCCATCCTGTTCAGATATCCACGGCGCTACAGCTGATTGACGGCAGCCCCTCGCGGGGGAACAGAGGCCAAAGAAGAAGACATAGTTACCTACCCTAAAATATAGAAAGAGAATGGACTTTTTGCAGCGCAACCTTTTCGCCCAGCTACGTTCCGACTACTTCGGCGCCAAGGAAGAACTGGATCCGATGACTGTCTTTAAGAAGAACAAGATAGCACAGATGATGAAGAATCTCAATGCCGTTCCTGCCGGAGCAGTATTGATGAACAATAGTTTCCTGAACCGCCGGCTCGTCAAGATACAGAAAGAGGAACGCCACTCCATCGACACCTCCACGGAGACACTATACCTGCTGCGACTGTTGGTGAGCAACATCAACGGCATACTCGCCAACGGCATCAACATACGAGGAATCGTCCAGCTGGGACAATACCTGAGAACCCGTGGCGACAAAGTAGACTTCGTCAAGCTCGACAACTGGCTGCGCAAGCTCCACATCCAGCGCATGGCACAGTTGGAAGGCAGTGTGCTCATCACTTTCTTCGACTTCGACAAGAACGAGATACCCTTTGTCCACAGAGTGGAAAAAGGAGCCTACAAGCTCACCCTCCGCTCCCTGTACTACAACACGCTGGAGGCAAAAGACATAGAATTCGAGCAGACCGCCACAGGCTTCGTACACTCCACAGGAGGCACCATACGCAAGAATCTGAGGCGAAGCATGCGATACTTCACCTACGCCCCCATCGAGACCACCAGCAACTTCGTACACAAGGTATTTCGTTCGCTTGCCGAAATCGAAGAGTAAAATATCTCTAAAAAATCACGCTCATCCATAGAAGATAGCATGATTTTTAGTATCTTTGCAGTTATGAAAAAAATCATCATAACGATATTCACCACCCTACTCACCATCAGCACCCACGCACAGCTCGTACAATGCGAGGACACTTGCCAGCATGTGCATGGCATCGACCTAAGCCATTACCAGGGAAATGTGTTTTGGGAAACCGTGGGCGACAACACCAAGATGGCTTACGTCTATCTCAAGGCAACAGAGGGAGGAACCAATGTTGACAGCAAATACAAACAGAACATAGACCTTGCCCATCGATACGGGCTCAAGGTTGGCTCCTATCATTTCTATCGCGCACGCATACCGCAAAAAACGCAACTCAAGAACTTCATGGCCCAATGCCGTCCTGGCGACCAGGACTTGCTGCCCATGATAGACGTGGAAACCAAGAGCGGACTGGACACGGAGGAATTCTGCGACTCTCTGTTCAAGTTTCTGCTGCTCGTGGAGAAAGCCTACAGGCAGAAACCACTCATCTATACTGGCGCCAACTTCTACGACCATTACCTCTTGGGCAAGCTCGACAGCTACAAGCTCATGATAGCTCAGTACACCAAGCGTATACCCGTGCTCAAGGACGGACGCGATTTCGAGATGTGGCAGTACACAGGAAAAGGACGGCTCAATGGTGTCAACGGATACGTGGACAAGAGCCGATTCATGGGCAACCACAGGCTTAGGGAAATCAGGTTCCGGCATCGGTAAGGCATCTGCGTTTCAGATATATATATTGTTTCTTCTTATATATAATTGACATTTCAAACAATCAACATAAACAACAACAAAATGGCAATCATAAAATGTCCCGAATGCGGACACCCCGTAAGCGACAAAGCTCCCACCTGCCCCAATTGTGGCGTGGAGATAGCAGGAAAAACAACCACTTGTCCCAATTGTGGAACGGTGTATTTCAGCAACCAGGACAAATGCCCCAACTGCCATTGCCCCAACCCAAGGAGCATTGCCACCCCTCCCGTGCCAACGGTGCGGACAGGAACGGCCACGCCTCCAATACCAGAAGAGCCCGACACCCAGGTTGGAAGGGAGGAGAAGAAGAAGAAGTCGAACCGCACCATCTGGATATTCTCGTTCATCTTTGCGCTCTTAGCATGTGGCATCCTGTTCTATTTCTACCACAATGCCAACGAGCAGCAGGAAGAGGAAGCCTACGAATATGCCATGCAGAGCAACGACCCGGATGTGCTGCAGAGCTACCTCGACACCTACAAGGATGCCGACCAAGCGCATATCGACTCCATCATGTCGCACCTCAACGCCCTGAGGGCCATAGACAACGACTGGACCAACGCCATGGTGAGCGGTTCGAAAGAGGCGATAGAGGCCTATCTGCAGAAATACCCCGACTCGCCCCACAGAGAAGAGGCTCTGAACAAGATCGACTCCATCGACTGGCAGATAGCCAAGAATGCCGACACGGCAGAAGCCTATCAGATATACCTCGACCAGCACCGCGACGGCTCGCACATAGAAGAGGCTGAGAACGCAATGAAGAAAGCTGTGAGCCGCGACCTGCAACCAGAAGAGAGCCAGATGGTCAGCAGCCTGTTCCGCAAGTTCTTCCAGAGCATCAACTCATGCGACGAGTACGGTCTTGCCTCCACCTGCGAGGATGTCTTGTCATCGCTCTTAGGCAAGCCCGCAGCCACCAAGAACGACGTAATCACCTTTATGCACAAGTTATACAAAGAAGACATCGCCAATATGAACTGGCATCTCAACAACGACTATCAAATAAAGAAACGCGAGGTGGGCGACGAGGAATACGAGTATCAAGTGGTATTCACAGCCCGTCAGGATGTAAGCCGCACGGACGGCAGCACCCAGGAAGAGACATTCAAGATAAACGCCACGGTTTCGCCCGATGGCAAAATCTCATCCTTCAACATGGCGAGGATAAACATGTAGCGAGTGTAATTTCCACCCATGCAGATACAAATTAATCCGCAATGCCCATCCCCATTGGATAGGCGTTGCGGATAAGTTTTTTTGTGCTGTTTCGAGTCTTTGTCGGACAGCAACCAAATCTTTCACTACCAGATATGGGCACGCCCCGACTTGGGCACAAAGAGCTTGTCGCCCTTCTTGATGCCGAATGCCTTGTACCATGCGTCTATCATCGGGAGGGCACCATTTACGCGAGCCTCGTTGGGAGAGTGGACATCCACTGTCATGAGATACTGCAGGTATTCCGGACGGGCATTGCCAGCCCATACACGAGCCCAGGAGAGGAAGAAGCGCTGCTCAGGTGTGAAACCATCTTTCACGCCGATTTTTTCTGTCTTCATCACGTTCTGCAAGGCACGGAAAGCGATGTTCAATCCACCATTGTCACCGATGTTCTCACCCAAGGTAAGCTGACCGTTTACCTTCTTTCCCACCAGCTCTATCGTGTTGAAATGGTTGACAAGCACCTTGGTGCGAGCCTCGAAGTTCTTCTTGTCGGCTGCCGTCCACCAGTTGTGCTGGTTGCCGGTCTTGTCAAACTGACTTCCCTGGTCGTCGAAGCCATGGCTCATCTCATGTCCTATCACAGCTCCGATGGCTCCATAGTTCATGGCATCGTCGGCTGACGGGTCGAAGAATGGTGGCTGCAGGATAGCTGCGGGGAAACAAATCTCGTTGGTGGTAGGGTTGTAATAGGCATTGATGGTCTGAGGAGTCATTCCCCACTCCGTCTTGTCCACAGGCTTGTTCACTTTGCGGGCTATCTCGTCCCTGGTAAAGAACTCTGAGATGTTTGCCATGTTCTCGTAGAGCGACAGGCTGTCGTCCACCTGCAGACCGCTGTAGTCCTTCCACTTGTCAGGATAACCAATCTTGACGATGAAGTTCTGCAACTTGTCCTTTGCCTGTGCCTTGGTGGCCGCGCTCATCCATGTAGCCTCGTCGATGCGCTGGCCAAGGGCTGTCTGCAGATTATGAACCAGCTGGAGCATGCGGTTCTTGCTGCTCTCGGGGAAATACTTCTCCACATAGAGCTTGCCGATGGCCTCGCCCAATACGCCGCTCACGCTGCTTACGGCACGCTTCCAGCGAGGACGGTCCTGCTGCACTCCGCTCATCACCTTGCTCAACTCGAAGGATACGGCGCGGAAGTCGTCACTCAGCACGCCTGTGGCTCCTGATATGACCTTGATTTCCGCATAGGCCTTCAAGTCGTCGAGTGAGGTCTCGGCGAGAATCTTCTCCACCTCGTGGATAGGCTCTGGCTGTCCCACGCAGATGTCCTTGAAGGCAGGGAAGCCTGATGCCAAGAACACATTGCCCCAGTCGATGCCAGGATAGTCGACGACCAACTGGTTGTAGCCCATCTTGTGATAGTTCTTGTCGATGTCGCGAAGCTGCACCTGGCTGTAACTTGCCTTGGCGATGCGAGTCTCGATGGCCATCACGGCCTCCATCTTCTTCTGGGCCGTAGCCTCGTCGTTGCCCACCATCTGGAAGAGTTTCTTCATGTAGGCCTTGTAAGCCTCACGTACTTTCTTCGTCTGGTCGTCGTCGTTGAGATAATAGTCGCGCACGCCCAGTCCAAGGCCACCCTGTCCTACCTGCACCAAGTTGTTGGCAGCGTCGCGAAGGTCGGCTCCCACACCGATGCCATACATCATGGTTCCCTCGCCACGCAAGTCGAGCTGGGCTGTAACCAACTGGTACTCCCTGCGATCCTTGATGGCTGCGATGCGGTCGAGCACAGGCTTGATGGGAGCCCATCCTTCCTTGTTCAGGCGCACGCTGTCCATGCGGAGATTGTAGAGCGAACCTATCTTCTGGCCGAGCGATCCCTTCTGCTGTGGCTTGGAGGCATATTCGAGGATGATGTCCTGGATGCGCTTCTGGTTCAGTTCATACAGGTCGATGAATGCGCCATTGCTCGAATGTTCGCCGTCGAGAGGATGGTTCTTCATCCAGTTGCCTGCGGCATAACGATAGAAATCTGTGCCGGGCTTGACACTTAGGTCGAAGTTGGCCTTGTCAATGCCCGAGCCCAACTTCTCTTGTTGGGCGAAAGCCGTTGTTGTTCCTAACAACAAAGCTGCTAATACCATTTTTGTTTTCATCTATATTTATATTGTGTTTAGCGTTAAGCCAAGTACGAATGTTCAATGCTTCCGCGTGATTCCGCTCAGCGCCAACCCAGCGAAGGTGATGGATCCGTTGAGCATCAAGAGTTCATAACCGAACTTGTAGCCTGTGTGCTGCGTGGTCAGCGCATCGATGGCAAAGCATGCCAGCGGGCTGGCGACGCATATCCAGGGCACCCAGCGGTCGTTAGCCTTTCTGCGGGTCGTCAGCCCGAAGGCAAAGAGCCCCAACAGCGGTCCGTAGGTGTAGGAGCACAGGACATAGATGGCATCGATGACGCTCGTAGAATTGATGGCTCCAAAGCCTATGATGAACAGCATGAAGACCAAAGCCACGGCGAGATGTGCCTTCTTGCGGAGAGCCTCGTCGTCGTCGCGCCCAAAGATATCCACGCAAACACTTGTGGTGAGGGCGGTAAGGGCAGAGTCGGCACTCGAGAAACTGGCAGCCACCACTCCTATCGTGAAGAATACCGTCACCATGGATCCCAAAGCCCCCGAGGCAGCAAACATAGGCAGCAAGTCGTCGGGAGCATCGGGAAGCCCCACGCCCTGTGCCTTGGCAAGCATCATGAGCAGCACGCCCAAGGAAAGGAAGAGCAGGTTGGCTGGCACAAAGGCAAAGCCATAGCAGCACATGTCTTTCTGGGCTTCCCGGAGCGTCTTGCAGGTCAGGTTCTTCTGCATCATGTCCTGGTCGAGACCAGTCATCACTATCACCACGAATATGCCGCTGAGGAACTGTTTCCAGAAGTTCTGCCGCGACACCCAGTCGTCGAAGACGAAGATGCGAGAGTGCTCATCCTGGCTGATGGCTGCCATCGTCTCCATGGGTGTGAAGCCGAGCTGCCCCATCACCTTGTGGATGATAAGGAGAAGGGCTGCGAACATACAGAGAGTCTGAAAGGTGTCGGTCCACACCAATGTCTTGATGCCTCCCTTGCGTGTATATAGCCAGATAAGCAGCACCATCGACGGCACTGTGAGCCAGAAGGGAACACCGATGCCATCGAGCACGAAGCGCTGAAGGATGAAGCACACCACGAAGAAACGCACGGCGGCTCCCGTCATCTTCGACAACAGGAAGAAGGATGCCCCCGTCTTATAGGAACGGTTACCAAACCTGTGGAGCAGATAGGTGTAGATGGTGGTGAGGTTGTACCGATAGTAGACCGGCAGCAGGACGAAAGCCACCAAGAAATACCCCACGATGAAGCCCAAGCACATCTGCAGGTAAGTCATGCCGCTCTGCATCGCCATGCCAGGTACACCGACGAAGGTGATGCCCGAGATGGAAGCTCCCACCATGCCGAAAGCCACCATGTACCACGGCGATCGGCGGTCGCCGCGATAGAACGTATTGTTGTTGGCTCGCCGTGATGTGATGCGGCTAAAGAGCAGCAGCACAGCAAAGTAAGCCAATATAGTCAAGATGATAACCATGATAGTTGGGATATGATGCTATCTATAGATTCTCGGCATCCTGCATCCAGATGGTGGAGTCGGCATCGGAAGGCATGCGCCAGTCGCCACGCGGACTCAGGCTCACGCTGCCCACCTTCGGCCCGTCGGGCAGACAGCTGCGCTTGAACTGCTGGCTGAAGAAACGGCGCACAAAGGTCTTGAGCCACTTCTTGATGGTTTCCTCGTCGTAGCTGTCAGGGTCGTTTCCGCTTATCTTCACCCGCTGTGCCGAGGTGTCGATAAAGGCCTTCTTCGCCAAGAGGTATATCTTGGCAGGACGATAGCCGAAGCGCAGGAAGTAGTACAGAAAGAAGTCGTGCAACTCGTAAGGTCCCACGAGGTCTTCGGTCTTCTGCTTGATGTCGCCATTCTCGTCGGCAGGAATCAATTCCGGGCTGATGGGCGTGTCGATGATGTCGAGCAGCGTGCTGCGGCTCTGCTCGTCCACCCCACTCTCCGCCACATAGTTCACCAGGTAGCGTATCAGCGTCTTTGGTATGCTGACATTTACCCCGTACATGCTCATGTGGTCGCCATTATAGGTGGCCCATCCCAGGGCAAGCTCCGACAGGTCGCCGGTGCCTATCACCAGTCCTCCCAACTGGTTGGCGAGGTCCATCAATATCTGTGTACGCTCGCGTGCCTGCGAGTTCTCGTAGGTCACATCGTGCACGGAGGCATCATGTCCTATGTCCTCGAAGTGCTGGGTCACCGCCTTTGCAATGCTTATCTCGCGAATGGTGATACCCAAGTTCCGCATCAGCGCGAGAGCGTTGTTATAGGTGCGGTCGGTAGTTCCGAATCCCGGCATGGTTACTCCCACTATTCCCTTGCGGCTCATGCCCAACTTGTCGAAAGTCTTCACGCACACCAAGAGCGCCAGGGTGGAGTCGAGGCCTCCGCTGATGCCCACCACCACTACCCTGGCATGGGTATGCGTGATGCGCTTGGCAAGTCCCATCACCTGGATGTTGAATATCTCCTCGCACGATGCCTCCATGTCCGTCGATGCCGGGATGAAGGGGTGTGGATTGACCGGACGCTCGAGCACGAACTCCCGCTCGTTCTCGGCTGGCGAGGCATCGATGTTGCGAATGCCGCACTGGTGGTTGAGTATCGAATACTTGATGTTGCGCTGGGCATTGACGTAAGTAGAGTTAGTGCGACGCTCGGAGCGGAGTCGCTCTATGTCTATCTGCGCCGTAACCATCTGTGGCTCTGTGGCAAAACGCTCGCCCTCCTCAAGCATTTGTCCATTCTCGTAGACGAGGGCATTGCCTCCATAGACCACATCCTGCGTGCTCTCGCCGAAGCCGCACGAGCTGTATATGTAACCCGTCATGGTGCGGGCACTCTGCTGAGCCAGCAGGCTCTTCAGATAGCCATGCTTGCCTATCAGCTCGTCCGACGCCGAGAGATTGAATATCAGGTCGGCGCCCGCCAAGGCAAGTTTGTTGCTTGGTGGCGCTGGCGCCCATACGTCCTCGCATATCTCCACGCCGAAGCGCACGCCGTCGTAGGTGCGGAACAGCTGCAGGTCGGGGGTCAGCCTGACGGTGTGTCCGGCAAATCGTATCACAGTTTCCAGGACGTCTTGCGCGGAGGCAAACCACCGTTTCTCGTAGAACTCGCTGTAGTTGGGCAGATAGGTCTTGGGCACGATGCCCAATATCTGTCCTTGATGGATGACCACGGCACAGTTGAGCAACAGGTCGCCTGCCACCACCGGTGCTCCCACGATGGTGATGATATCGAGCTTGCGTGTGAAGTCGAGCAGCATCATCACACCCTGTTCCGCCATCTCCAGGAGAAGGTTCTGGCTAAAGAGGTCCTGGCAACTGTAGCCTGTGATCGAGAGCTCCGGGAAGACTATGACTTCCACTCCCCTTCCCTCGGCCTGAACCGTCAGGTTTTCTATCTGCTCTACATTATAATTTACGTCACCCACCTTCACCACAGGAACGGCACTGGCAACCTTCACAAATCCGTATTTCATATATGGTTCTTATTGATTTAAGTTCAGAACTTAAGGAGTTTCAATGGGAGTAGCGCTCCCATGACTTCTTGGCTCCCTTGGCTCTCCCCCTCTTAGATTCGCTTTACTTAACCGTGACTTGCGTAGCTCCGTAGCCATACTCCTGGAAGGAGGCATCCTGATAGGTGCACGACTTGTAGCGATAGTTGAGCTCATGGACGATGGCCTGTCGCAGCACGCCCTCGCCCTTGCCATGGATGAAGATAATCTTCTGGCCTTTCTTTTTCTTGTTTTCATCCATCGTCTTCTTGAACACATCGAGCTGATAATGCAGGATGTCGGCGGCATTCATGCCTGCCGTCGTCTCCAGCAACTCGTCGGCGTGCAGGTCTATCACGAGCGTTCCGTCGTCCTTCTGGCGTTTCTTCTTGTCTTCGTGGGCAACGATTCTCTCGTCCTTGTACATCTGTTCCTTCAGACGCTTGGAGTCCACCACCAAGGGGCGCGCCACCTCGTCGTTTTCCACAATGGTGAAGAGCAGCGAAGGTTGCTCGAAAAAGTCGTTCTCCTCGAAGACATGCAACTTGTAGAACTTCACCGGGTCGATGCGGAACTGCACGTCGACGGCTGGCTTCAGCAAGAAGGGCTTGTCCTTCTTGTAGGCTGTCAGCTGGATGCCGATGCGCCCCATGTCGTTGAGTGCCTCGCGGCCAAACTCCTCGACGAAGCACTTGGTGTTGGGCTCCACCTCGCCAGCCGACTTCAGTGTCCAGGCATTGCCCTCGGCCACGAGATAAGAATAATGTATATAGTAGTTGCTGTCGTTGACGACATAGGTTTCGAAACGCGTGCGGGTCATCTCCTTGATGTCCACGGGCACAAAGGCGAGGTATGCGCTCAGCTTGTTGCCCCCCTCGCGTTCCTGCGCAGGAGCGCGGAATGTGATTTCCCTGTCTGCCGCATCATATTCGTCCACATGCATGTCGGTCTGCTCGTCATGGTCGTTGAGAATCGACTTGATGCTGCGGCTGTCCTGGTGCAGTTCGGTGGCGGCATGCTCCTCAGCTTTCCGCTGGGCTTCCATCTTGGCAGATATCATCTTGCCCATGGCATAGTCGTCCTGCTCCACCACTACCACATCGTGCACAGAGGTAGGAATCTCGAAGCCATCCTCATCCTCCACCAGCACAATGTCCTTTCCCTGGAAGCCAGAGACTCTCCCGCCCCCCACTTCGCTCAGAAATCTTACTTTATCTCCTATTTTCATCGTGTTTCTTGTTTTTAATATTCCGCTACAAAGTTACACAAAGTTATCGCAATATGAAAACTTATTTACTTTATTTATCCTTTTGGACATAAAAAACGCCCGATTCCGCTTCGTGAGAAACGGAACCGGGCAAAAATAATTGAGGACTGTACGGTTTTGAACATAAAATCTTGCCTGTGGCACTCCATGTCGGGAGCTCAAGTAGCTCTGCGACTACCTCCTTCCCGTCAGTCCCCCCCCTTGGCTGTCACCGCAGCGGAAGACAAAATCGCAGGAGCGGAAGATAAAATCGCCGGTTCGAATCCCACTCTTACAGGAGCGAAAGACAAAATCATCGCAACAAACCCCACGCTTGCCGCAGTGGAACCTGCGTTCCATGCGTGGCAAGTGATGGTCAATTGCAAAATTTCAAATGATATGAGGTGACCGAATGCCGGATGCGCCTCGCCATGAGTTCCTACGGTATCAGCAAGGACGAATCGCCATAGCTCAGGAAACGGAAATCGTGGGCAAGGGCGTAGTCGTACACCTTTTTCCAGTCGCCATGCAGGAATGCGCTCACAAGCAGGAGGAGGGTGCTCTGGGGCTGGTGGAAATTGGTGATGAGCATCTTCACTATCTTATATTGGTAACCAGGAGCGATGATGATTTGCGTGCTGGAATGCAGCGCCTCCAAACCATTGCGGTCGAGATAATCGACAATGGCCTGGATGGCCTGGCAGGGCAGGACGCCATCCACCAAGCCGCCATCTTCGGCCAGCTCGTAAGGTTCCCATTGGTTGACATGCAGGTCGTCTTCCGTCGCCTCGGGGTGAGCGAGCAGACGAACGCCCATGTAGTAAAGGCTCTCTATGGTTCGCACGCTCGTGGTGCCCACGGCTATCACCTCGCAGCCATGCCGCAGGAGCTTCTCCAAGGTATGGCGATGCACCACGATGTATTCGGTGTGCATTCGGTGCCCTTCTATCTCGAGGCTCTTCACGGGCTTGAAGGTTCCGGCACCCACGTGCAGGGTGACTTCCTCGCGCTCGATGCCATGGCGGTCGATGTCCTGCAGCACGGCGTCGGTGAAGTGCAGTCCGGCGGTGGGAGCCGCCACGCTGCCCTTTATCTTGGAGTACACCGTCTGGTAGGTAATCTTGTCGCTCTCCTCGGTGGCACGGTTGAGATAAGGAGGAATGGGCAGCTCGCCCACCGTCTCGAGTATCTCGGCAAAGGAGACCTGTTCGTTGTCCCAGTCGAAGTCGACCCAATAGTTGGTTCCTCCGCCCTTGGCCACCACAGAGGCAGCCCCCGGCTCCAAGGCTTCGCCACGACGCATGGTGGCAGAGAGCGTGAGCTTATGCCCCTTGATTTCGAAGTCGCGCCTCAGGCTTCCCTCCTTCCACTTCTTCAGGTTGCCTATCATGCAGAGCCACGAGCAGTGGCCAGCCGTCTGGAACATCAGCTCGTAGTCGGTAGGAGCGGCAGGCTCCATGAGGAACACCTCTATCAAGGCGCCCGTCTCCTTGCGGAAATGCAGGCGAGCCTGTATCACCCTGGTGTTGTTGTAAATCATGAGAGCACCCTTGGGCAGATATTCCGGCAAGCGATAGAACACGTCCTCGCCCACCTCGCCATGACGGTAGAGGAGCAACTTGGAGTGGTCGCGCTGCGCCAGGGGGAACTTGGCGATGCGCTCATCGGGAAGAGGGTAATTATAATCGCTTATCTTGATATGTTTTGTATCCATTGGTTTGTGTGTTGTTGTAGTTTTTTATATGTAACACGTCATGACGATGGCATGTAACACGGCATAGATCAGGGTGAGCACCAGGACACAGAGTATCGTGTCGATGTCGTCGTGGTCGTAGCCCGTGCGAGTGTACTGGTTGGAGATATAGGTGATGTGGGGCGACACCTTGTAGTAAAGCTTCAGGTATCCCACATAGCACAAGCCGCCGACGGCAGCCCCCAGGAGGAGTCCGCAAAGGATGTCGGAGGGATAGTGCATGCCGAGGTACAGGCGGGTCCAACAGTTGATCAGCGACCATGCCCCGAGGGCTATGGTGAGCGGCTTGCTCCTCATCAGGAGCGAGCAGAAGACTGCCAGCGACATGGTGTTGGCGGCATGAGCCGAAAAGAAACTATATCCGCTGCCGCGAAGATTGCCCACCACCTGGATGGTATATTTCACGACGGGGTCGTTGTTGGGACGCCAGCGGGCCACCAAGGGCTTCACCACGCCATCGGTGATGCTCTCGGAGATGGCCACGCAGACCAAGGCTCCCAACACCGCCAGCCCTATCTGAGCCATCGTCTCGTTGTTGCGCACAACGATATAAAAGAGGGTGAGATAGAGCGGAATCCAGGTGAGCCCGGACGTGAGGACGAGTGCCATCTGGTCGATCAGCAAATTGTCGCTTCCGTTGAAGAAGCGCAACACACCGAGATCTGTAAGAATACATGAACCGAAAATCATATTTCCTCCAACTGTTTTGTTTCTATCCATCCGTCTCTTCCATCGGCGAGGCGGATGCCTCGCCAGCCATTCATGGAGCGGTCGGTGATGTCGACGCGCGTACCTTCGTGGATGACGAACTGGTCGGCACTTTGCCGCGAAGGCGTCTTCTTGACATTCACCGTGGGAGCCACGACGATGGCCCCGGTACGATTGACGAGCATCTGCTTCTGCTGGTAGGCAAAGAGCGAACTCAACAGGAAGACGACGAAGAAGAACACACCGCCGAAGAATCCTACCTTGCGCAACAGGAGCTGCGGCGCAAAGAGATATACCAACACCAACACCAAAGCAAGGATGATGGACAGGATGCCCGTCTTCGCCCAGTTGTCCACACTCGTGAAGTTGACCAACGCCTTGTACCAGGTGACGAAAAACATCTCGCTCACGGGAGTTATCTTGTCGATGGTCTTGCTGCGGGCAAACTGCAGGTTGAAGTTGATGTCATCGTCGCCGGGCGACAGCAGATGGGCACGCTCGTATGCCAAGACGGCCTTGGTGATGTTGTCTGTGCGATAATAAGCATTGCCGAGGTTATAGTACACCTCGGGCGAGACACCGTTCTTGAGCAAGTCCTCATAGTCCTTGATGGCTTGCTGATAGTTTCCCTTGGTATACTCGGCGTCGGCGTTCTGCTTGGTAACAGCCGAAGCCGAGATGCCGAAGCCCAGGAAGACGAGCAGCAGCAACATGCCGAAAGTATAGTCGCCCTGGTGACGGGCCGTGGTTTTCTTCTTGTCTTTCTTGCCCTGCTTGCGGGCTGCCTTGATGGCATTCTCTATTTCCATAATGGCTGTCATGGCCGATTCGAAAGTCTTGTTCATGTTGCCGGCAGGGTCGCCGGGAGCATAGCGTTCAAACTCGCACTCGTCGAGTGCCTGTGTGAACTTCTCCACCGTGTCGGCATCTACCCTGTGGGCCGACAGCTTCTCCTGGATGTTCTCGCGGGAGAGTTGCTCCACGGGCATGTTGAGCTTGTAGCTGACATATCCCCACAAGGCTCTGAGCACCTCGTCGTAGAACTCGCCCTGCTTGCTGGCAAGCATCAGGGCTTGTGCCTTCTTGAGCCTCTTGGTGGCTATCTTGTTGGCCCTGTTGGAACGCATCTTCACGATGTCGGCATTCTCGATGGCTCTGCGGCGGAAGACGACGAGCAGGCCGATGAAGGCAGCCAAAGGCACCATCAGGCTCGTCCAATAGCCAAAGCTGCCGTAGAACATTTCGTCGATGTCGCGAAGTTTGCTCTTGCCCAATTTCAGGGCATGAATGTCCTTGTCGGCGTTGCCGTAGTTGGCCGACGACGAGCCGTCCGTGCCGTCTCCCTTGTCCACGGTAAGGGTGAAGGGCTGGGTCTTCAGCGTGCGGTAGGCATTGGTCTTGGTGTCGTAATAGGTGAACTCCACCGAGGGGATGGTATACTTGCCCTGGTTGCGCGGAACGACCAGGAAGTCGTAAATCATGTTGCCCTCCACTCCGTTTCCAGTCAGCTTGGTCTTGTCGGTAATCTTGGCATCATACTGGTCGAAGTCCTTCGGCAGGTTGAGCACAGGCTGCTTGAGGAGTTTCAGGTTTCCGATGCCTCCCACTACCACGCGGATGTTGACAGGGTCGCCTGCCTTCACCTCGTTCTTGTCGAGCGTGGCGGAAATATTGAAGCGACCTACTCCGCCAGAGAAGTTGGCCGGACGCGCTGGCAACGGATCTACCTGTATGGTGACGCCCGGAGCCTTGATTTCCTTGTGCACCTCGACATATCCCGAACCGCCATTGAAGAAAGCCTCGATGGGGTCGACATTGCGGTTTTGCTGAACCACGATGCCCTTGAAGGTGATGGAAGGAATCGTGAGCTTGCCCGTCATCTGGGGATACATGACATACTGGCTCCACGTCACACAGCGGTAAGGACGGCCGTTGACCATCTCGTTGTGAAGCACTTTCTGCTGTGGCTGTGGCACCTCCTGGGTGTGGAAGCCCTTCAGGTCGGGCATCTTGCCGTCGAGCTGGGTGAGGTCGACCTGTGTATATACCTTGTAGGTAAGGAGCACAGGTTCCTGTTCGTGCACACGCTTCTTGCTGGCTGTCACCTTGATGAAGAGGTCGTTGCCCGAGATGGCGGTGCCTGCCTGTCGCATCCGTGGCTCGTCGGCGTCGTCGTTGTGCATATTGGGTGCGCCACCTGTGCTGCGGGCATGCCCAGACACTGTGATTCTGACGGGACGGGCAGACAGCTTCTTGCCATACACAAGGGCATGCGAGGCACCTATCACGTAAGAGCCAGCCTTGCCCGCATACAGCGTGTAGGTGATGGTGAAGGACGAAGAAGAGCTGGTGTGGCCGTTGACCACCTGATAGCTCGACTGCGAGGAGGTGTATGGGCCGGCTATCACCTCCAGTCCGTCGGGCACATTTCCCATGCGGAACTCCTCCACTTCACGGGCATTCACCGTATAGGCTACTCTGAAGTTTTCGCCAGCAGCAACATGTGTTGGTGCAGATACCGCTACACGCTGGGCCTTGGCTTCCTCCGCCAATCCCAGCATCACGAATACCATCAATGTGTACCATTTTATTTGCTTCATAATGAAATGATGTTTGCTTTACGTTTTAACAATTACCAGTTCTTGTCATACTGCCTGCGACGAGGCTGGACCATGGCCTTCTGCATCTTCTGCTTGGTGGCCTTCTCCTGCTGGACGGCGGCGTTGAGCAACTGTTCGGCATTGTCGCGGCTCATCTTATCCTGCCCGGACTGTTGCGACTGGTTGTTGTTTTTATCCTTGCTATTGTTCTGCTTGTCTTTGTTCTGGTTCTGGTTTTTGTTCTTGTCCTTGTTTTGGTTTTGCTTGTCCTTGTTGTTCTTGTTGTTCTTGCCCTGCTTGTTCTTGTCCTTGTTTTGGTTCTGCTGATTCTTCTGGTTTTTCAGCTGATGCTTGCAGAGAGCCAAGTTGTAACGGGTCTCGTTGTCCTGGGGATTGTTGTGAAGCGCCATCTTGTAGAACTCTATGGCCTTGGCAAACTCCTGATGGTTCTGCATGATGACACCCATGTTGTGATAGCTCTTGGCGCGGCGGATCTTGTTGGAGATCTGCATGTCGGCAGACTTGGCGAACTGCTGCATGGCAAGAGAGTCCTTCTGCTGCATCATGAGCGCGCAACCCAAGTTGTATACCGCTTGTGGATTGTTGGCATTGCGGGCTATCGCCTTGCGATACTGCACCTCGGCGGCAGTCCACTTGCGAGCCCTGTACTGACGGTTGCCCTGGCGGATGAAGGTGCGGTCGTTCTGAGCCGACACGGTGGCACAACCGATGAGCAGAAGCCCGAGCAACAAGCCCAGCCTGCGGGAATGTATTGTCTGGATAATATGATGAATCTGTTTCATGTTCTCATTGCGTTAGCATTTGCAAACATAGTAACTCTATCTGTGTTAGTATGTCGTGGTAAGTTTTTTCATATTCTCTTCTTGAAGAACTTCACGTTTCTAAGAAGCGGGTTCTTCACCTCGAGCACGCAGATGTCGAGGATGAACAGCAGGATGACGAGAATGCCTACGGCCTGGAACTGCTCGTCGTACTCGCTGTAGACCACAGCATCGGTCTCGCCCTTCTGCAATTTGGAGAGGTCGTCGTTGAGCGCCTGCTCAGCGTCGCTGGTGTTGTCCACGTGGATATACTGTCCGCTGCCAGCCTGGGCCAACTCGCGGCACATCTGCTCGTTGAGGGCTGTCATCACGGTATTGCCCGCACGGTCTTTGAGATAAGACCCATCGCCCATAGGTATGGGGGCTCCCTTGGTGGTTCCTATTCCCAAGACGAAGACATTGATGCCTTTCTTCTTGGCTTCCTTGACAGCCTCCTCGGCACCTGGCTCGTGGTTCTCGCCGTCGGTGATGACGATGATGGCACGTCCCACATTGTCTTGCTGGGTAAAGCTCTTCGTGGCCAGGTCGATGGCTGCGGCAAAGTTGGTGCCTTGGGTCTGGATGAGCCCCGGAGTGGTGTTCTGCAGGAACATCTTGGCAGACACATAGTCGCTGGTTATAGGCAACTGCACGAAGGCATCGCCGGCAAAGACGACGAGTCCTATCTTGTCGTTGGTGAACTTGTCGACCAGGTTTTCCACCAGCATCTTGCTCTTGTCGAGTCTCGAAGGCACTACGTCCTCCGCCAACATTGAGTTGGAGATGTCGAGACAGATGATGGTCTCGATGCCCTGGCGCTTGTCATGAGAAATCTTGCTGCCCATCTGTGGACGCGCCACCATCAGGACCAGCAAGGCCAGCGCCGCAAGCTGCAAGCCAAACTTCACCGTGGGTCGGTAGTGCGACACATTGGGCATGAGGGCTTTCAACAACTCCGGATCGCCAAACTTTCTTAGCTTGGCCCTTCTCCTTCGCCATCCTACGAACCTCACCAATATGAGTACCGGCAAAATCCACAACAGCCACAAATATATAGGATCTTCAAATCTTAGCATGTCTCGTTTATAATATATATATTTAAAGTAGAACGCTGAATTGTTCTCCGTCCTTCATTCTTCATTCTTGCTTCACTCTTCGCCGGCTTTGCTTTCTGGCGCAGAATGTTGCTTGTTCCCCGCAAGCCATCCCGTCAGGGAATTCGTCTCAGCCACGTGATGCGGAGCAGGATTTCAACGAGCAGCACCAACAGCGCAGCCAAGGCAAAAGGCTGGTATGCCTCGTAATATTTGGCGAAATGGGTGACATTCATCTTCGTCTTCTCCAACTTGTCGATGTCACGATAGATACGCTTCAGCTCGGCATTGTTGGTGGCACGGTAGAAGTTACCGTCGGTGGTGCGGGCGATATCCCTCAGCGTCTGGGTGTCTATCTCCACCGGCATGTTGACATACTGGATGCCTGCCGCCGTGGGCATGGGGTAAGGTGCCACCTTGTTGGTTCCCACGCCGATGGTATAGACCCTGATGCCAAAGCTCTTGGCTATCTCGGCTGCCGTCATGGGCGAGATGTCACCCGTGTTGTTGCTGCCGTCGGTAAGGAGGATGACCACCTTGCTCTTGGTCTTGGAATCCTTCAGCCGGCTCACGGCATTGGCAAGTCCCATGCCAACTGCCGTACCGTCGTCGATGAGCCCACGGGCCGTGATGTCGGTACGGGTGTCCTGCAACAGCCGCATCAAGCTGGCATGGTCGGTGGTCATAGGACACTGCGTGAAAGCCTCGCCCGCAAAAATGGTGAGACCTATGTTGTCGTTGGGGCGACCCGCGATAAACTCGTGAGCCACATCCTTGGCCGCCTCCATGCGGTTGGGCTTCAAGTCTTCTGCCAGCATAGAGGTGGATACATCCATGGCCATCATGATGTCGATGCCCTCCACCGTCTTGTTGTCCCAGGAGTTGTGGGTCTGCGGACGAGCCATCGCGCAGACGACGAGCACAAAGCACAGACATCTGAGCATCATGGGCAGGTGGACCAGGCGCTGGCGCAAGCTCTTGGGAGCATAGGCAAACTGCCTGGTGTCGCTCAACCTCATGGTTGGCTCGTTCTTCTTCCTGTACAGGAAATACCACAATATATAAGGTATGAGCAACAGGAGCAACAGAAAATATGCTTTACTTGCAAATTCCATGTTTATTCTTTTGTTTTCACATTACTTCATATTACATTAGCAGCATGCAGGCGGCATAGACCACATAGGCGGTGATGGCCGCCATGGAGAGAGCCCCACCCCATAGCAAGGCCTTGATGAGCTTGCGCTGGCTGCGGGTCTTGCGATCCTGGTCGGTAAGCTCGGGAGCCACCTTCTCCTCGACGGTCTGCTCGCTGGTCTTCGTCTGGTCGATGAAGTTGATGGCATTGACCAGGTTGGCGTCATTCTCGCCAAGGAAAGTCTCGTACTTGGCAAACTTCACGAGGTCGGCGGTACGGAAGAGCTGCTTCAGCTCGTCTATCATCTTCTGGTCGCCAGCCGACCGCAGATGCTCGATGATCTCGCCACTGGTCATCTCCATGGCACGGAAGCCAAACCGTTGCTCGATATACTCGCGCAGAGTGGTTGTGAGGCGGGTGTAGTATTCCTTCTGGGTTTCCTGCGACTCGGTGTGTTGCTGCTTGATGACATTAATCTCGCTAAGTGCCTTCTCGTGGGCAGGAACACGCTTCACTATGCGCATGCGGATGACGATGGGCTTGTTTTGGCGGAGTCGCTGCCAAAGCCACAGCATGGCTCCAGAAAGCAAGAGCACAAGCATGCTGAGCCAGAAAAGAGGGCTCCACTCGCTCCAGAGGAAAGGATTGTCCTGGACATCCTTGGGAGGATAGAACTTGTTGGGATGAACAGTGTCTACCGGCACCGTGAGAACCTTGAGGGCCAGCTGGTTGCCCTGGCAGGTCTTGCCGTTCACCTTGACCCGAAGGGCAGGTATGGCATACACCCTTTCGTCGAAGGAGGTAAGCGTGTAGTCCCGGCTTATCCGCACTCTGCCACCATCAAGCTCTGCCGTGTCGCCATCGGCCTGCTCCACCACCTCGATGCCCGGAGCGAGCAGTTGGGAAGGCTTGAACGAAGGCATCACCACCTTGGCGCCCCTGGCTGCGGTGACCTCGAGGTGAAGCTTCGTCTGCTCGCCTATCAGAATCTGCAGGGAGTCGAGCTTCTGCACCACCTCCTGGGCTGCCGATTTGCCAGGAAGCATCAACACGAAGGCAAGCATAAAGACACCTGCCAGACTCCTGACTTCCACCGCGAAGCGATGCGGCAAATTATTTATATCCTTTTTGTTAATCATTTTTTACTTTTCCCTATTTTTCTTCTTCCTCGCCTCCATCATCCCCGCTGCCTGAACAGGTCGAGGAGAGCCCGCGAGAAGTCTTCGTTGGTGGCAACCGCCGTCCAGTCTACCTTGCTCTTGGCAAAGGTTTCCCGCAACAGCTGCTGGCGCATCATCCAGTGGCGCGTATGTGCCTGACGGAGTTTCTTGGAGCTGGTGTCGATATACATTTCATGCCCCGTCTCTGCATCGCACACCTTGAGGAGCCCGATGTCGGGCAAGGCCTTCGCCCGTGGGTCGTACACCTGTATGGCAGCCACGTCGTGCTTCTGGTTGGCTATCTGCAAAGGGTGCTGGAAATCCTTGTCGTCGAAGAAGTCGCTGATGACAAAGGCCGTGCAATGGCGCTTCATCACCTGGGTGAAGTACTCCAAGGCCACGCCTATGTCGGTGCGCTGGCTCCGAGGATGGAAATCGAGCATCTCACGGATGATGTAGAGGATATGCTTGCGCCCCTTCTTGGGCGGAATATATTTCTCTATCCTGTCGGAGAAGAAGATGACACCTATCTTATCGTTGTTCTGTATGGCGCTGAAGGCTAAGGTGGCGGCAATCTCGGTCGCCATGTCACGCTTCATCTGCCGGGTGGTTCCGAAATCAAGCGATCCGCTCACATCGACAAGAAGCATCACGGTAAGCTCGCGTTCCTCCTCGAACACCTTGACGAAGGGACGATGGAAGCGGGCCGTCACGTTCCAGTCGATGTCCCGCACGTCGTCGCCATACTGGTATTCCCGCACCTCGGCAAAGGCCATGCCCCTGCCCTTGAAGGCAGAATGATACTGACCCGCAAAGACATTCTGGCTAAGACCGCGAGTCTTGATCTCGATCTTGCGTACTTTCTTTAAGATATCTTGTGTATCCATTTCTACTTACTCAAGTGTGGAATTTCGAAGCATTTCCTCATCAAGGCACTTCCACCTTATTTATAATGCGGCTCACGATTTCCTCGCTCGTCACATTGGAAGCCTCGGCCTCGTAAGAAAGTCCGATGCGATGGCGGAGCACGTCGTGGGCCACGGCACGCACATCCTCAGGAATCACATAACCGCGATGCTTGATGAAGGCATAAGCCCTGGAAGCCTTGGCGAGCGAGATGCTGGCACGAGGACTACCGCCAAAGGTAATCATGTCCTTGATGTCGGGCAGGCCGTAACGCTCGGGATAACGGGTGGCAAAGACGATGTCGGCAATATACTGTTCTATCTTCTCGTCGATATATACCTCGCCCACTATCTTGCGAGCCTTTAGTATCTCGTCGGCCGTGGTGACGGGATGAACCTCGGGCAGACCACCGGCGATATTCTCGCGGATGATGAGTTTTTCCTCCTCGAGTGTAGGATAGCCGATGACGACCTTGAGCTGGAAACGATCCACCTGCGCCTCGGGCAACTGATAGGTTCCCTCCTGCTCTATAGGATTCTGCGTGGCCATGACGAGGAACGGACTCGGCAATCGGAAGGTCTCGTCGCCGATGGTGACCTGGTGCTCCTGCATGGCCTCGAGCAAAGCACTCTGCACCTTGGCCGGGGCACGGTTGATCTCATCCGCCAATACAAAGTTGGCGAACACAGGACCTTTCTTCACATGGAAGGTCTCGTCCTTCTGTGAGTATATCTGAGTGCCCACCACATCGGCTGGCAACAGGTCGGGAGTAAACTGAATGCGGCTGAAGTCAGCGCTGATGAGCTGCGAGAGGGTTTTGATGGCCAAGGTCTTTGCCAAGCCCGGAACGCCTTCGAGCAAGATATGCCCATCACTCAAAAGACCTATGAGGAGACAGTCTACAAGATGCTTCTGTCCTACAATAACTTTGTTCATGCCCATCACCAAGTTGGTGACAAACTGGCTTTGTTGTTCTATCCGGATGTTAAGCTCGCGGATGTCAATAGATTCTGCCATAATTCTATTCTGTTTTTGTTTGTAATCTATTAGTCGGTTTAACTGTTTCCCTTGCGACAACAGGACTACAGAAAGACCTGCCACGCCAAATCGAACGCAAAAGTAGCTATTTAGGGAGAAAAAAACGAATATCCCACTCTAAATAATATTAAAAATGGTACATATTTCCTTTATTTAAGAAACTTTCAATATAAAAAAGCATAAAGGCTTTTGATTTGAAAAAGTTTTTGCCTACCTTTGCAAAAGTTAAGTGGGTTCCAAAGGTCCACAGTTATCGTTCTCGCAACTAACCGAGAAACAATCCAACGTTATAAAACGACAAAAAAGCAAGTAGATTATGAGTAAGTATTTTGCAGAATCCGAATTGATAATCAATGAGGACGGAAGTTGCTTCCATCTTCATCTGCGTCCGGAACAGCTCGCCGACAAGGTGATTCTCGTAGGCGACCCAGGCCGTGTGGGCCTCGTGGCATCTCACTTCGAAGAGAAAGAATGCGAAGTGGAAAGCCGCGAGTTCCACGCCATCACTGGCACCTATAAGGGAAAACGCATCACCGTGCAGAGCACAGGCATCGGATGCGACAACATAGACATTGTAGTCAACGAACTTGATGCCTTGAAGAACATCGACTTCAAGACTCGCACCGAGAAGCCCGAGCACACGACCCTCACATTGGTGCGCATCGGAACTTGCGGCGGCTTGCAGCCCAACACCCCGGCTGGCACCTTTGTGGCATCAGTGAAAAGCATCGGCTTCGACGGACTGCTCAACTTCTACGCACGTCGCAACGAAGTAAGCGACCTGGAGACAGAGACCGAGTTCAAGCGCCAGGTGAAATGGAACGACCAGATAGGCAACCCCTATTGCGTAAACAACGATCCGGAATTGCTCGACCGCATCGCCAAGGACGACATGGTGCGAGGAATCACCATTGCCTGCGGCGGATTCTACGGACCGCAAGGAAGGGAACTGCGCATCCCGCTCGCCGACCCGGAGCTTAATCAAAAGATCGAGGCGTTCGAGTACAAGGGCCTGCGTGTCAACAACTTCGAGATGGAGAGTTCCGCGCTTGCCGGACTGTCATTACTCCTCGGGCACAAGGCTCTCACCTGCTGCATGGTAATCGCCAACCGCCGTGCCAAGAGCGCCAACACAGGCTACAAGAACAGCATCGACAACCTCATCAAAGTAGTACTCGACAGGATCTAAGAAAAGAATAACGATAACATTTTAAATGACTACAAGCGAAGAATGCATCTGCGCCTTGGCTACACCTGCCGGTGGAGCCATAGGCATCATACGCCTGAGCGGAAACCAGGCAATAGAAATCACCGACCATATCTTTAAGGCAGCCAATGGCAAGCCACTGTCAGAGGCAAAAGCCAACACCTTTCATTATGGAGAAATCAAAGACAAAGACGGAAAGACCATAGACGATGTCCTGGTCAGCGTCTTCAGGGCTCCCCACAGCTATACGGGAGAAAACTCTACGGAGATTTCTTGCCATGGCAGCAGATACATTCTTCAACAGGTTTTACAACGGCTTATAGAAGTGGGATGCCGCCAAGCCGAGCCTGGCGAGTATACCCGCCGCGCCTACATGAACGGCAAGATGGACCTATCGCAAGCAGAGGCCGTGGCAGACCTGATAGCCTCCACCAATAAGGCCACACACCAGATGGCGATGAGCCAGTTGAAAGGGCATTTCAGCAGCGAGCTGTCATTGCTGAGGGAAAAACTCCTGAAGATGAACTCGCTGTTGGAGTTGGAGTTGGACTTCAGTGACCACGAGGAACTGGAGTTTGCCGACCGCTCGGAACTCAAGGCCCTCGCCGAGGATATAGAGAACAAGGTCACTACCCTCGCCTGCTCTTTCGAAACGGGCAATGCCCTGAAACAAGGCATACCCGTGGCTATCGTGGGGCAAACGAATGTAGGCAAGAGCACTCTTCTCAACCGTCTCTTGCACGAGGAAAAAGCCATCGTGAGCGATGTCCATGGCACCACCCGTGATGCCATCGAGGACACAGCCATCATCGACGGCATCACCTTTCGTTTCATCGACACCGCAGGAATCCGCAAGACCGACGACACCGTGGAGAACATCGGCATCGAACGTACTTTCCAGAAAATGGAAGAGGCGAAGATTCTCATTTGGGTACACGATGCCCATCCCACTGAAGACGAGTACGACTTCATTATGGAAAACACTTCGGCAAAGAGAATCATCGAAGTAGAAAACAAAAGGGACGACCTAACAGACCCTATTTGCCGCCAAATAGACTTGATTCATACGGAAGAGTTGAACAAAAACTACAGCAACAATGAATTGCAAATCGTTCACATCAGTGCAAAACTCGGCATCAACATCGACCTCTTGGAGCAAGCTCTCGTGAAGGCTGCCGACATCCCCGAGATAACGGAGAATGATGTCATCATCACCTCCACCCGCCACTACAAGGCGCTGCTTCGTGCCGACGAATCCTTGCAGCGTGTGCTCGAATCTATGGACGCAGGCATGAGCGGCGACATCATTGCCGAAGACTTAAAAGTCGTACTGGAAGAATTAGGCAAAATCACTGGTGGGCAGATTAGTAGCCAGGAGACATTGAATAATATCTTCAAGTATTTCTGCATCGGAAA